>ERZ1066124.33-NODE-33-length-136869-cov-22.367565_pt1 | contig 136869 bp, 126 predicted proteins | sample MGYA00382771_ERZ1066124 | MGnify/ENA primary metagenome ERZ1066124 (study PRJEB33369, sample SAMEA5778354) | biofilm metagenome | biome: Industrial cooling water; feature: Water cooling tower basin; material: Biofilm | place: United Arab Emirates | collected... | reverse complement strand
CCGCATCAAGCTCAAGCGTCTCTATCCCTCAATTCCCGATTGACTGACCACTAGAGGTTGCCATATCATACCCATTCATCAAAAAGCCCTCGATCGCACAATTGTCGATCGAGGGCTTTTCATTCAATCAAACGCTCTTAGCTGAGGCGACCCATCACATACGAAGGCGACAGATCCGACCAGGATTGTTTCACCAAGTCCGCATCCGCCTTCACACTACCGAGGTAGTTACCAGCAGGGAGCGACGGATAACGCTTGTACGGAACCACATCTTCGCCAAAGTAGCGCGAGTATTCTGCACTGTTCACCATTGCATCGACCGCAGCTTTCAAGCCTGAACCCGCCAAGATCTTGTTGTACTCGCGGATTTCAGCTTGGGTTGCAGGCGCACGACCCAACAAGTGACGGAACAAGAATTCGATCACTTTGGTGTTCGGGTACGGAGCGTAGAAGCGACGCACGTAGATGTCTGAGCTTGCCAAGGTCTTGACGAATTCTCTCACCGAGATTTCACCGTTCCGAAGCTTACTTTCGAGATCCGATCGCTTAAACTGGCTCGGTACTTGTCCGCTAAACACATCCATGACCTGGACGTAGATCGCGTTGATCACCAATTCGCTTTCGCTCTGCGTCATACCCGGATTCATCCGGTAGATCCGAGCAGGCTTCCGGCGGCTGGTTCCGACTCCGACTTCGACCGATTGACCGTCACCGTTAGAGAACGATCGACCGAGTTGGATAAACCGGGGCTTGCTGCCATCTGCTTTGCGCTCTTGGGCAGCATTGTCTTCGATCGCGGCTGCGGTCAATGGCATTTGAGCCACATCCATCTTCGATTTCGCAGGCGAGAAACTTGGAATCTCAACCTTGTTGTTTTGCTTAGTGAGCTTGTTGTACAAGGTTTGCGAGTTCGGGAAGTTCGCCGCAGGCAAGGTTAAGAAGCGGTTGTATGGAACAACATCTTCACCGAACGCTTCCGCGTATTCTTCGCTGTTCACCATTTCGGTAACGAACGCTTTCAAACCTTGAGTTGCAAGGATCTTGTTGTACTTGCGGATTTCAGCTTGATCGAGCGGTGCGCGTCCCAAGAAGTGTTTCGTTCCCAGTTCGATCACTTTCGTGTTCGGGTATGGGGTGTAGAACTCCTTGATGTACAAGCCAGAGCTACCTAAGCCGATGATGAACTCTTTGAGGTTGATTTCACCGTTACCAAGCTTACTTTCGAGTGCCGAGAATTCGTTTTGCGCCACGTAAGGAGCAATGTCACGCTCGAACACTTGACGATAAGCGGCTCCGATCACCGTTTGCAGATTCGCTTTGTCGGTGGTTTGAGTGAGCTTAAACACTTTGGTTTGTTCGCGCTTCTTGCTCACACCTTGATTGATGCGGAAGTCGATATCCGGCTGAGTCCGCATTCCGGCAGCGGTTCCCAGTTCCACGAAGCGAGGCGTTTCTTCCTTCGTAACTTTCGTGCCTTTGTCTTGAATTGAGCCAACACGAACGGTTCTGAGGGAGACACCAGCGGGGGTGAGATAGCGCTCATACGGAACGGTATCTTCGCCAAAGGTTTTGTTGTACTCTTCGGTGTCAAGAATCGCGTCGATGACTGCGAATACGCCTTTCTTCGAGCAGATATCAAAGTATTTGTTGATTTCTTGGCGACCGTAGGTAGGACGACCGAGTAAGCGACGATGAATATATTCGATCGCTTTCGTCACGTATAGTTTTTCCCAGTACAGACTCCGGAACAACGGCGATTTTGCTAAGCGACGAACGAACTCTTTCACGGTGATTTCGCCGTTTTCGAGCTTGATTTCATCGACTTTAAGGCGTTGACCGTCATACACATCACGACCAAAGACTTGCAGGTAAACTGCTTTGATCACCGCTTGAGTCGAACTTTCCGAGAACTTGGTGCTGATACCTTGCGTTCCAGAAGACTTCTTGCCAAACGAGCCTGTGAAACTCGGACTTTGATCGTACTTGAAGACTTTCGGACCTAAAGTTCCAGGCGCAACCCCACGAGCATTTGGATTGCTCAATTGGTTGTTGATACCAGGACCTTGATTGATCAGAATCCGGCGAGTATCTTTGCCGAACGGAGCCGGACGAGTGCTGGGATTCTTGGTTTCTTTCGGGAAGATTGCACCAAATTGAATTTCCAGCGGATCGTTTCCAGAACCGTAGGGGTGCTGATCCGGTAGCGGCTGATCGTACGAAGCAAAGGTCGTAAGGAACTGTGGGACTTTGCGGAATGGCGCACTGTAGTTGAACAGGTCTTGTTGCGGACCCCAGTTGCGGCATTCTTGTGCTTCTTGTCCCAAACCCCGCAGATATGGAACGGTTTCTTCTCCGAAGTAGTCGGCGTATTCTTTGGAATCGACCAGCGCATCAACGAGAGCGTTTAAGCCACCGTTGGATACGATCGAGAAATATTTCTGCACTTCTTCACGCGAAGAAGGACCGCGACCCAAGATATGACGGAACGCCAATTCGAGAGCACGACTGTTAATGTACGGCTCAAAGAAGTTCTTCCGATACAGTGGCGATTTTGCCAAACGGCGGACGAATTCCTTCATCGAAATGTCGCCGTTCTTCACTTTGGATTCGAGATCGGAAATTCCCAACGAATAAGCGCGGGTGATGTCGCGTTCAAAGACTTGACGGTAAGCCGCTTTCACCACATCGTTCTTTTCGCTGCTCGATAGTCCCGGCTTCATCGCATACTTCGGACGGCGTTCTGCTGCGTTGAAGTAGATTTGCGGCAGTTGCAGACCTTGAAGATCACCTGAAGGACGTTGACGCACTTTATTTGAAGGAGTCGGCGCTTTGAACTCGGTGATCAAAACATCCATATATTGATCGACGATTTCTTTCGCTTCCGCATCACCCCGGAAGTAATTTCCAGCGGCAACTTTCATTTCTTGTAAAGCGACGATCGTGGCATCACTCGAACAAGCCCGCTCGATGATTTCGCGCAAACCGCGAGTATTGACCGAGATAATATTCGGATCGCCAGCGACGATCGCATAAGTTGCATAGCGCAAGAACCAGCTTAAGTCGCGTAACGACTTCGCCATGTTGCTCGGACCGTAACGTGCCACGTTAATCGGACGGAAACCGGGAGGAATCGCGCCTGCGCTGGGGGTTAAGAAGAAGTTGCGAATCCCGCCGAACAATCCGCCACCAGAGCCTTCCGCATAAGTGACCGTGCCCAGTTTCATGCCTTCTTCGGTGTTCAGGGTCGTTCCTGCCACCGTTTTCACAGGTTCCTCAGCGGGCTTTTCCAAGAACGCCATCGGAGAACCACCCGTGAAGATGCGGTTTGCCGATCGAGACACGATCAATTCTGAGTTACGAGTCAGAATTTCAGCGATTTCGAGGCGTTTTTGTCCGGATTTAAAGTACTGTACAAGTTCATCAAGCTCACCCCGACCGAGAAAGCGGTCTTGTTGCTCTGCCTGTGAAATCGTAGCAACTGGTACGGTTTGGTATAGTTGCGGGCGTGCAACCGAGCTTCCCCCACTTGCCTTAACACTCATTGGATTCTAAAGCTCCCATTTACGGATCGTTACTGTGTTAAATCTGACCAGAGCGTCACCTGGCACGTTATTTCTTAAAGAGCCGACGCACGCAGATACGCCATCAGCCTTCGCACGTTAAACGATTTTCCCAGGGTCAACCAGTTCATTTCTTAGATTAAAACGTTTCGGGTTCCTACACTTGAATTATTAAAAAGTGTGACGAAGCCGATCGCGTTTAGTACTTTGCTCATCATAGAAGACAGGCGTACTGTTTCTGAGAGCAGCTTTAAGTTTTGTAACAAAGGAATAATGTGGGGTTTCAAATTGAATTGGGGGAATAATGAGTCCGCCCACAAGATACTCATGCCGCCTAGTTGGATTGACGAGGAATTATGTCGATCGAAAAACTTCAACCCGCACCGACGCAACAAGTCGGGGTGTATATGCCTTACTACCCGCAACAGGGGAAAAAACAGCTTCTACCATTTGCAATCAGTCTTTATCAGAAAGGCGCTTTAGAAGGAGAGCGCAAAATCGAAGGCGGCGATAGTATTCCGTTTATTGCGTCTTGGAATGTTTCGACGCTGCCAGCCGATTTGTGTCGCTGTCGAATTCAGTTCGAGGGCAATGCGGAATTAAGTTATGAAGTGATGATGGCGAATTTTGAATTTGTGGATTTCTTAATCGAAGTGATTCACAATTTCAAGCGCAATCGCTTATCGGATTTTTCTCAAGGGTTTTATCGAAAGCTGCTGAGAATCGACGATTAGAAAGAATTTTAAGGATTTGTTGAGGGAGCGATCGTACCTGATCGTTCCCTTAATTTTTAGATGCGTCCTCGAACTTCACTCGGCGCGATCGCGATAGAATTTCTAGAGTTTGAGACGGCTCTTTAAATTATCCGGAGTGAGCGCGTGCCTAAGTCTGCTAAATATCTACTGATTGGTTCCCTAGAAGCCTATAGTGGCAAATCCGCTGCGATTTTAGGACTTGCCCACCAACTGAAAGCGCGAGGGCTGGATCTTGCCTATGGGAAAGCGCTCGGTGGTGGATGGGGACAGACTCAAATGGCAGACAGCGATGGCGATATTCAGTTCGTGGCAGAAACGATCAAGTTAGAAGACGATCGACTTCAAGCCCCGGTTCTAACACTGAACTCAGAAACGGTTGAGAATCGATTAAATGGTTCGGATAAGCAGGATTATCAGCAAGCATTGAAAGCGCGATCGCAGAATCAAAAAGGCGATCTTGTGATTCTTGAAGGTCCTGGAACACTGAGCGAAGGAAAGCTTTTCAATTTATCACTGTTACAAGTTGCCGATACGATTCAGGCTTCTGTGATGCTTGTCGCTCGATTTCATTCAGTGCTGTTACTCGATTTGATTTTGAGCGCGAAAGAGCAATTAGGCGATCGCTTAATGGGTGTTCTGATTAACGATGTGCCAAAAGAGCAAATTGAATCCATTAACAATTCCTTCCGCCCGTTCTTAGAAAAACAAGGCATTGCAGTTTTCGGAGTGTTGCCGAGCAGTACTTTATTGAGAAGTGTCAGTGTGGCGGAATTAGTTCACCAGCTTGGAGCAGAGATTCTGTGTCGGGGCGATCGACTCGATCACATGGTAGAAAGTTTGACGATCGGCGCGATGAACGTGAACTCTGCACTCAAGTATTTCCGCGCTCGTCAGAATATGGCAGTCGTCACAGGTGGCGATCGTACAGATTTACAGTTAGCTGCCCTCGAAACCTCAACCCAATGTTTAATTCTGACAGGTCACATTCCGCCAACTAAAGACATTGTTTCTCGTGCAGAAGATCTAGAGATTCCAATTCTTTCCGTTGATCTCGATACACTCACGACTGTTGAAATTATCGAACGAGCATTTGGAGAAGTGCGATTGCAAGAACCGATCAAGTTCCAGTGTATTTGTCAGATGATTGAGCAATATTTTGATAGCGATCGACTCCTTGAGACATTAGGCTTGATGCCTGCCCAAGCACGATAGTTTCAGCTAAGCGTTCGATTAGTGATAATCACATCGACCACTAACACTTGCCAGGTATAAGCTTTCAGCTTCAGCCCCTAAATCCCCCAAAATTGGGGGACTTTGAATCGGAATCTTTGGGTTAAAGTCCCCCAGAATTGGGGGATTTAGGGGGCACGGTCCCATCGAACCGAAGCAAAAAGAACTTGTGTGTACACAGAAGGTCTGTCAAGCGGGGGAGTGTGTCAAGTTGCGCTTCCCGATCCACGCAAGCGGTCTACGCTACATCTGATACCCAAACAGATTCGGATCAACCTCACCTAATTTAAGATCCGCCAATCCATACTCCGCCCAACGTCGATCGACCATTGCTGCAACATCCGGATCAGACTTGAGCGGATCTGCCCAAGGTCGATCAGTTTCTGGAAACACCTTCGTCGTCGCATCAATTCCCATCCGACTGCCCAATCCCGGTTTCTCGGTTGCAAAATCGAGCGAATCAAATGGATTCTCCGGCAGAATGAACACATCACGAGCGGGATCAACTTTTGAAGTGATCGCCCAAACCACGGCTCTCGGATCGCGAATGTTAATATCCTTATCTACAACAATCACGAACTTCGTATAAGTAAACTGCGGCAATGCACTCCAGAATGCTAACGCTGCTCGTCGGGCTTGTCCGGGATACGCTTTATCGATCGACAAAACCGCCGCTTTATAGCTCAATGCTTCCATCGGCAAGAAGAAATCAATAATCTCCGGGACTTGCTGTCTCAGAATCGGCGTATAGATTCGATTCAGCGCGATCGCCATCATGGCATCTTCTTTCGGCGGTCGTCCGCTAAACGTGGTGAGATAAACCGGATCTTTCCGATGCGTCATACAGTGGAATCTCAACAACGGAGCCTTTTCATTCACGCCCCCGTAATATCCCATGTGATCGCCTGCCGGACCATCGATCGCCGTATCTCCCGGCGTAATCGTTCCTTCTAAAACAAATTCCGAATCCGCAGGCACTTCTAGATCAACGGTTTTACATTTCGCCAAATGCACACCTGTTCCGCCATACAATCCAGCAAAGAGCCATTCGGAAAGATCTACAGGTAACGGAGTTGCCGCTGCCATAATAATGAGCGGATCAACACCGAGCGCGATCGCAACTTCCAACTTCTCCCCACGCTCCGCCGCCTTTCTCAAATGCCGAGTCGCTCCCCGCACCGACAACCACTGTACGGTCATTGTATTGTTCGACTGGAGTTGCAATCGATAAACCCCGACGTTTGGAATCTTCGTCTCCGGATCTTTTGTGATCATTAATCCGAGCGTCAGCACCTTGCCCGCGTCGCCCGGATAAACTCGCAGCATGGGGATTTGATTCAGATCGACCTCATCATCTTTAAGGACAATTTGCTGACAAGCGGGAAGAAAATCGCGTGCAGGTTTAGCTTGCACCACATCGTAGAGAACTTTTCCAAGCTCGATCGCTTGTGAAAACTTCTTCGGCGGACGTGGCTGATACAACAGCGCCAACTTTTTCCCCAGCGTTTCAAGCTCTTGAGGCGACTCCATATTCATCGCCAAACACACCCGCTCCACTGTTCCCATCAAATTGACCGCCACCGGATGTGGCGACCCTTTGACATTTTCAAACAGCAAACCCGGTCCACCATGCTGCAACATGCGATTCGCAATCTCAGCGATTTCTAAGTCAGGATCAACCAGCGTTTTGATACGGCGTAACTGTCCGCGTTCTTCAAGCTGTCTGATAAATCCGCGCAAATCTCTCGGCATAGCTACGGCAACATAAAGGACTGTTTCTATTATGAATGCGTCCGGCAAGCGTACGAATTTCACAGGCGATCGAGGGCACTTTAGAAACAGATTTCACCTTCTGCCCCGTTCATGTCTACTCAAAGAGTCCCACTCGAAGCCCTACAAAAAATCAGACAGCACTTCAAGACCGCTCTGATTGTCCCAGAAGCGGAAAATCAGCCTGAAATTTACCTTGATCGAGAAGAACCCCCAGCACCAACTTCCCTTCAAGATCTAGGCAGCTTATTCCATTTCGGTGGCTCTCTAGAAGAAGCCCTCCAGATGCCGAATAGTCAAGGGCAATGGTTCATCAGCACCGCAAATCCGGGAACTGCTTTGATGAAGTTACCGGGCTTGAAGCTGAAAGCCGGATTTCGACTCGTGAGCTATCTCTATCGCATCGGTGACGATGGCACTGGAACAACGTGGGCGCTTCCAGAACAATTCAGCACAACCTCGCATCTCGAAAAAGCGCTCTTGACCGCCGAAGGTCGGGATATGCCACCGAAACCTGAAGAAGCGTTAACTGATTTTATGGATGCGATCGACGGTGATCATTCCCCGATGTCATTTGTGATTGCTTCTCTATTACGGCGTGAACTGCTCGAATTCGGCAAAGTCGGACGAATCGCCACTTGGAGCCATCATCGCTTGATTAATAACCTTCCGACGCTTCCTCACTGGCAATGGCGATCGGAAGCCCCGAAAGATTATTCTCCGAAAGTGCGAATTTTTCCAGATGAGAGTGTTGCGGTTGAATTCTTTTCCTGTCGAACGGTTGCGCCGATCGCAGTTTTTCAACACGTCGATCACTATCTTGCCGGACAATATCGCGCGAAACATCTCGATCGAGCGATTTCAATTTCTCAACCCACAAACGGAGCCGTCAAGCACTAAGGAGTTGGGGGAAATGTTGCGCTCTGAACTTCTCCAGCGCTGCCCATCGGTTTGAATGTCGCATTGTTATAAGAAAGCGATACACCGCCTGCATTTCCAGCCGTGACCACGACTTGCTGCTTTCCACTCCACGATCGCTGAGTGCCTTTCGGTAGTGTTCCTTCAAATGCAGGATTACCATCGACCAACACTTCAACCCAGCTATCCTCGCTGACATTCATTTTCACACCGACTGCACCCGCTGGAGACGGACTTGGAGAAGCGACTGGAGAGGGTTTCACAGTGGCTTGAGTCGTTGGACTCGGTGGCGCGATCGAGGGTTTCGGAGATTGAACGGCAGCGACCGGAGTCGATTGCTCAGCAGGACGATTAAACAGCGTGGCAGCGAGGACACCAATCACACCCAGTACGATCGCGCCTCCTAATGCAATTAAGGGCAATCGAGACGGAGCTTCATCGGTCGTTAATTTCGGCTCGTTCAGTTTTAGTTTCGGCTCGTCTCGGACTAACTCTGGCTCTTGAGGTTTCGGAGTCGGGAGCGGTGTGATTGGTGGGGTTACAGGTGTGACGGGTGGGGTCGCAGGTTTGAGCGGTGTGGTGTTTTGCACGACAGGCTTCAAGGGCGGTTCAGGAGTCGAAGAAATTAGAGTTGCTGCCGTTGGAGCAGGGAGCGGAGAGAGATCGACCGTGAATTCTTTTGACAAAGACGTGCCATCGAGTCCGATCGCGTCGCCATAACGACGAATAAACCCTTGAATAAAGACGGGTTCTGGGAGTCGATCGAGGTTGGCATCTTCGATCGCGGTTAAAAGCCGCTGCGGAATGTAGGTTTTCGCGGCAATTTCTTCGAGCGAAATCGACTTTTTCTGGCGTTCTTCGCTCAGCCGAGTTGCGATCGATTTGAGTTGTTCTTTTTGCGCCGAGTTGCCCATAATCCCTATGACTGTCCCTTAGCCTTGCGTCACGACAAAAGCACTTTAAATCAAGACTCGCCTGTTGCGTCAAGCGTATCGCGCTCTGTTTTGGTGTACAAAATTGCGATCGCCTTTCAGTATGATGAGGAACTCACGCGAAATTGTAAAGAGAGACAGAATGCCACGCAGACCTGATATTGCTTTTATTCCAATGCCGCAAGCCGCGATCGATATTCTGCTCGAAGCGGTCGGGGCAAACGAAACCGATGTTCTTTATGATCTCGGCTGCGGAGATGGTCAGGTTTTAGTGACAGCAGGAATACGGTACGGATTGCGGGGTGTCGGGATCGATATTGATCCGGTGCGAATCGAAGAAGCGCGATCGAAAGCAGAACAAGCGGGGATTAGCGATCGATTGACGTTTCGGGAGGCGGATTTATTTGAGAGTCGATTTGAAGAGGCTTCGATCGTCGTTCTTTATTTATTGCCGCATCTTAATCTAAGGTTGCGACCTGCGTTGTTTGAGCAGCTTCGATCGGGAACGCGAATTGTCTCGATCGACTTTGATATGGGAGATTGGGAGCCGGAAAAAGTGATCAAACTCGATATTGAAGAAGAAACGACATTATATTTTTGGACAATTCCTTGAAGACATTTCAGCAAGTGTTAACACGCACAAGCCTAAAATAACTATTTGCTAAAAAATATAAATTCCGTAGATGTTCTCATTAACTGGATCTCAACTCACAGGGCACTATAAAAGTGGATTTCATACTTAAGTGAACCTCAGTAAGTACCTGCGTAAAATCCAGTAGCTTTCATTGGTTCCAGGGTGAAATAACTTTGCAATCCCAATTTTCCAAGCATTCGGAGTGAGGAAAATCTGGGTTGTTTTCGCGTGTTCTGTTCTGGTGATTCAGTAGAGTTATGCAGCGCTATTTATACAGTCTTTCTATCATAATTAGCCTACTGATTCATGTTCTAAATCCGAATCGTACTCTTGCTGTTCCACTCCTTTCAGAAGAATCTGTAGAAATTCCCATTGAGCAAACTTCTCTAAAAGAAATCATCGATCGAACGATTAATCTCACTTCAGAATCTGTAGAAATTTCCGTCGATCGCACTCCTTCAACACAAATCGCCCAAACGATTAATCCAACTCCGAACGAGATTATTGTTCCACTGCCGATCGAGCCTGACGAACCCACGATCGCGCCTGAACCTGAAAAACCAGAACCACCAAAACCCATCCGTCCCGATTCCGATACGGCGAAAAAGATTTTAGAAGCCGTGATGTTAGGGTCGATCAGTGCAAATTCAGAACGATATCCCTGGATCGTCAATCCTGCCAGTAATTTACTCGAATCTACGATCGTATTTACGCCCCTCAAAACGGAAAATTACGCAGATGTCGATATTCAATACCGAGACGATCAGCTTCTAATTCGAGACTTTGATTTCGCCAACTTTCAAAAATCTGATCAATTTTTCTGGGCATTGCCTCAAAATCGACTCGTGATCGAAACTCGCGGTTGGCAAGGCGGAATCGACTATCAAGGACGCGAAACGAATGTTGAATTCGATCAACGTATTCGACTGACTCAATCGCTTTGGGGATTACAAGCGGTTTGGGCATTACCGCAGATGTTTCGCGATTTGTCAGGACAGACGGATGCCACACAACTCACGATTTCCGCGATCGCAGGTGAAGTAAACAACCCCGAAGGCATTCCCGCACCGCCGATCATTCTCAACAATCAATCCCTCAGTCCTGCTGCAATTCGTCTCGCTCCTTCACCGCTGCGTCTCGGAACTGGATCAAGTAACAATCCGAATGGCGGTGGCTCTCTATTCCAGTTTCTAGAAGTCGAGAATGCACCGCTGATTTTACAAGCCTTTCCAACTTCAAACCTACAAGCGTTAATGGGTGCAGAAGGATTGTTCGTTGGGGCAAAAGTTCCGAAAACCGCGTTAGAAGGAGCTGGAATTGGTTGGAAAGATCCATTCGGAGGCGGGACAGCAACGGCTCCGAGAATTAGTTCGCTTCCTGGAATTAAGATCGGACAGTTGGGAAAGTTTGAGAATCTCGATTTGCTGAATTTATTAGTGAATCCGAATCTGAGCGAGACTGAACGCGATCGCGCTTATTTCAACTCTTTGTTGTGGATTTCACTCGGTCAACGATTGCCGCAAATTCTTCGCACCAAAGTCACGGTCAACGAACAAAGCATTTGGCATCGCTTTTCGATCAACATGCCGCACAATCGAACACTGCTGCAATATGATGCTGCTTTGCCTCAAGTCACGTACTCGAATGTTTTCGCAAATCCAGGTTTCTCTTTGTCCGTGTCATTCAAAGAAGGCGAAGTCAATGATCTGCATTCGTTGAACTCCAGTCTAGGATTCTTGCTCGGTGGAATTTTTAGCTTCATTCGTCCTAGAGACTTGACCCAAAGCTTAGAAGAAGGGCGCGATCGCTATGAAAAACGCCAAGGCTTTTCGCCCTTTGCAACAAAAATCACTGCTGCACAACGTCGATCGCTGAATCAACGATTAAATCGAGGTTTATACTTCGCGAATCGCACCAGCGGACTCGACCAAACTTCAGGAACATTCACTTTTCCCAGTCTGATTACGCCCGATCGCGCCGAACTCTTCCAAATCCGCACAGGCAATCAGCGCCGACTTGCTCGATTTCGCCAAATTGAACGCACTTGGACAGATGGAACTACCTATTTTTCGCGCCTGAGACTCTCAAACCAAGACTTTGGGCGATTATCATTCACAGGAATTCCAGTTCCGAGCGCATCGACTGGACTGACTCCGAATCGCTCCTCTGCATTACAAGTCGCGATCGAAGCCCCAAATGGTCAAACTGTATTTCAAGAGTTCGCCTCAACGGATTCGACAGTCGTTCCATTAGCGATCCGATCGTCGGATATTGCGTTCGATCGCATTGAACTCACTCAAGTCGGTCGAGCTAAAACCAGAATTAATCAATTTGAAGGCTACCTTTATCTTCCAACCGTTGAGGCGCTGTGGTCTGCGTCATTCGGCAAATGGAACTATACGGTCAATTCTGGTCTCTGGTTCAATCTCAATGGTGATAGCGCTTTTGACGTTTCGAGAAACAACACAGGCGATCCAGAACCGTCGATCGGACTTTATCTCAATTCTTTGATTAATCACATTGATAATCGCGTGATTAATGGAGCCGATGGAAAGCCGAAAGCTCTCATCACGACTGTTCCATCACTGCGATTTGCTTGGAGCAGTGCTATCAATCCCTCGAATCCAGGATTTCTCAATCTCAGCTATACCTACACTCGACAACAAAGCAATTTGAACTATTCGATCACACCCGGATTTTACTTGGCGTATGACAACAATCGATTCGATCCAGTCGGCTTCTTTCAAGGACAAATTGGATTCCGCAACGGGTTAGAGTTCCGTTCTTCGCTTGAATTGAACAGTAAGTTCTTCTACGGCTTTGAAACTTTGCAGCGTCTTAGTTCACTGTGGTCGATCGGCTTATACGTGCAAAATTATCGATCGTCAGATAGTCTCATCAGCCGAGTGTCTGATCTATCTTACGGAATCATTTTGAGAAATCGATCGACACAACGCAGCTTTAATTGGCGATCGCGGTTCGGCATCAGCGGCAATGAATTTGAAGTTCGCTTAGAAGGTGGCTATCAGTTTTAAAGCGAACGTTAACGAAGATTTTATTCTGATACTGCTTATAGTTCGTGAAGTAAAATCTAGCTTAAGGGGAAACTTGCGGGAGGTCAGAACAATGACTGCATTCAGCTTGGGACAACTCAACGTGTCCACATTGACCGAAACAGATATCGCAGAACTGGCAACGCGCTTAGAGCAGGATGCGTACACTGATGCCTTTGAAGGGCTAAAAGATTGGCACATGTTAAGAGCGATCGCATTCCAACGCCCAGAATTGGTCGAACAGTATCTCTACTTACTCGACCTCGAAGCCTACGACGAATCGTGAGCGCGAAAGATCGATTCCATCAAGCGGTCAAACAAGCGCTGATTCAAGAAGGATGGAACATCGCAGATGATCCGCTTCTCGTTCGTTACGGTCCGACAAATTTAAAAGTCGATCTCGGAGCAGAGCGGATCATTGCTGCCCAGCGTGATGCGGAGCAAATTGCTGTAAAAATTAAAAGTTTTCTTGATGCCAGTACGGTCAATGATTTTCATGCAGCCATTGGGCAGTATCTCCACTATCAGCTAGAAGTTTATCGAGCAGAATTTGATAAGCCTCTGTATCAAGACAGCATCCAGACCTTCGACGTTAAAATCTTGGTATATCGCACCGAAAATCCAGGAATTGAGCAATGGATCGAGTAGGAAAGTACGCTGAAATTCTAGAACAGGTTATCAATCACTACTACGATTTGTATCAGCGCATGAGTGATACTCAAACGGTTCGACTCATCGACAAGACAGCCCATCATTATCAAATTATTCAAACGGGATGGGACAATCAGTTTCGGAGAATCTACACAAGTCTTCATCTATCGATTCAAAACGGCAAAATCTACATCCACAGCGATCCAACGGAGGAAGGGCTTGCGAATGTCTTGACTGATCAAGGTATTCCTCCATCCGATATTGTTTTGGAATATCAAGCCCCGACCTTGAGGCAATACACGCCTTATGCCAAAGCTTGAGGTCGTTTATCTAAGCAGCGTTTCATAAACCGTTTTCATTTCGGTTGCGACTTCTGCAAAGGTTCTAAGCGATCGAATATTTTGCTGGAGTCGATCGACAATTTCAGGATGTGTGGCTAAATGTGCGATCGCATCACTCCAAGCTTGCACATCCCGCGCCGGAACCAGCCAGCCATCGACCCCATGCTGCACTAATTCTGGAATCCCGCCCAACTGTGAGCCTAAGACCGGAGTTTTCACCGCGTGAGCTTCTTTCGCCACAAGCGGTCCAGTTTCCATCCACTGTGACGGAACCGCTAACAGATCGAAATTCGCGATCGTACTTGCAATCTCATCCCGTTTGAGTAATTCCTTGATCTGAATTCGCGGATCTTGTTCTGCTAACGTCTTCACTCGCGCGAGAATTTCACCGCCTGAATGGAACTTGCCGTGCAGCGATCCATGAATTGTCAGCGTTACAGGAATTTCTTTGGGTAAACGATGGATTGCTTCAACCAAGATATGAATTCCTTTCGTTTCGTGCCATCGTCCCAAGAAGCCAATTCGTAACGGTGTATTCGCAGGTCTTGGTTGCTTGAGATGAAATTGTTCGGGAACAGGAGAGGCTTGTTTGCAGAGAACTAGCTTCTTTTCAGGAATGCCGTTTTTCAAGAAAACCTCGTACATCCATTCGCACACCATAATTAAGCGATCGCTCAATTCCGCCATTTGTTGAATTTTGCGGCGTTGGGTTGCGATGAGTGCAGGAGTCGCGATCGTCGTTCCCAATTGTCGGACTCGTGGTGAAGAGAATTGGTGCAATTTCCGTTTTGCAGATTGCCCGATCGAGAGTGGAAGTTTACCGAGCGTATGTGCGATCGCGGCTGGCACTTTGTCCGACATTCCCAAACAAACGCCGCACTGAGCTTCATCGATTTTGCCGTTACACGCCTCAATCCCGTGGTGCATCATCGTTTGACGTAAACACACAGGCTCAGGAATGTGCACCGTCATCACCGTTTTCATGCCCAGTTGCTTTGCAAGTTTCAGATGATGAAAGCCACAATCGAATCGATAGGAGTGTTGATGATAGATTTCGGCAGATTGATGTTTCAGCCAAGTCGCAAAGCGATCGAACTTTTGATGCGGAACGATTTCACGCCATTCATTAGTAGAAGGCTCATTCGGAGTGGGATAGCGATAGACTTCGATGTTGCCGTGATGATAGAAATGTTCGACTTCACCAGGACGGGGAGCAGCTACGATCGACAGAACGCCTTGGCGATCTAAATGTTGCGTAAGCTCGGCAACGTAAACTTCCGTACCGCCGTAAGTATCAGGGAGAAAACAGCCAGCCGTGTGAATGACGTTCATGAATTCATGGAGCAGGGGTCAAATCTAGGCTTCCTCAAAATTCCAGGCGATTTGACACTTTGCGATCGTTCCAATAATTTAGCTTCCGCTGGCATACTTCGGGTTCAGTTGACGAATCGAGGGAGGATGCAGTCCTAAAACAATTTGAGATTTAGGAATCCCGCGTTCGGATAGCGCTTCTCCAATATCTAAATCGCTCTGGTTATGCTGAATCCAGACTCTTCCTTGAATGATCTCGATGTGAATCATGGGGTGAAATACTCGTTTCTCACCTGTCGTCCAACCTTGGCACAGCAGTTGATAGCGATCGTTTTGTCGATCAAAAATAGGCACAACTTCTAACGACTCTGGGATCAAATTTTCAGGGACTGCTTCTAACAAAGCCTCGATCACGGCTTGTTGATAAGCCTCGTGAGTCACGATCGACTGGGACGGCGTGAGTGTTACAGCGGATTGGGATTCCATCGAACAATCTCCTGATGCAAAGGATCGATAGTCACTAGGTTAACTTGATGAAGCGCAAGACTGTCTTGAAAAAAAGGTTGTACCAAATAATTGGTGTAGATTGCGTCAGGAATAGCTAGATAGGGAATTCGCTCAATTCCTAAGTACCTGAGCGCCATACGGTAGTGAAGGTATTGTCCAATGGCTTGATGAAAATCGTAAGTCACACTTGGATTACTAAAACTTTTCACTTCAACCGCAATTTTCAGATTGCCTTGTTCAGCACTAATCAGTTTGTCTGCAACAATGTCTAGATTCAAATCGGTTCCATCATAATCGAGGGTCAACGGTTGAATATTGACCCAATGATCTTTAGTGAGTGCAATCTCAACGATGTGATGAAGTTTGTCTTTTGCCATTCGCGACTAATTTCTAAAACAGTAATTGTGTTTTAATCAGCCTATCTCTCTTCCGACCCCAACTAAGCCGATGAAGCCGTCCGATTGCTAGAATCAGCGCTGACTCTATTGGTAACACCTGTGGCAAAACGAGTTCTGATCGGCGTCAGTGGCGGGATTGCGGCTTATAAAGTGTGCAATGTTGTTTCAGCGTTGGCAAAAGAAGGAATTGAGGTCAAAGTCATTCTTACGGATTCTGCTCAGGAATTTGTTTCGCCGTTGACGTTTGCGACGTTGAGCCGAAATCCAGCTTATATCGATCGACAATTTTGGGATGCTTCTAATCCTCGCCCGCTGCACATCGAACTCGCTGAATGGGCAGATCTCTTTGTGATTGCCCCTTTAACTGCGAATACGTTAGCGAAACTTGCTTATGGCATGGCGGATAACTTGCTGACGAATACGGTTCTCGCTTCGGTGTGTCCCGTATTGTTAGCGCCTGCAATGAATACCGATATGTGGGAACAGCGATCGACTCAACGCAATTGGAAAGAACTGCTCTCTGATCCTCGATATCATTCGGCTGATCCAGGTTCTGGGATTCTGGCTTGCGATCGCATCGGGACTGGACGCATGGCAGAACCGGAAGAATTACTCGTGCAAATTCGATCGCTGTTACACACGAATGGACAGCGAGATTTAGCGGGAAAGCATGTCTTAATCAGTGCAGGGGGAACGCGCGAACACTTTGATCCGGTGCGGTTTATCGGGAATCCTTCGACCGGGAAAATGGGAATAGCGATCGCTCAAGCCGCATTACATCGAGGTGCACAGGTGACACTCGTTCATGCACCGATCGAGGCTCCTCTTCTTGCTCCACTTCAGACTGTTCGCCTTGTTCCTGTCACCAGTTCCGCAGACATGCAGCAAGCAATGAAAGAGCATTTCAGCATTGCAGATTATATTGTGATGTCTGCTGCGGTTGGCGATGTTCGATCTGATCTCTACAGTGATTCCAAACTCCCGAAAGATCAGTTACCAAAATCATTAGCGTTAGTTCCGATTCCTGATATCGTTGCTGAGTTATCAACATTGAAGAAGCCGCATCAAACGTTGATTGGATTTGCCGCGCAGACTGGAGACTATGTGACTCCTGCGATCGACAAACTTAAACGGAAAAACTTAGATGCGATCGTTGCGAATCCCGTGGATCAACCGAATAGTGGATTTGGTAGTGATACGAATCAGGCGGAATTAATCGATCGTACAGGTCGCCAACTCACGATTCCGCCTTGCAGCAAATTAGAACTCGCTCATCAACTATTCGACTTTCTCAATCTCTAATGCTTTCCCAATCCGGACAGTCTGATCCATCCCAGCCAAACGGATGAAAGCCACAGATCAAAGCAGTGCGGCGTTCTCGGCTGTAACCATACGAAATGCCGTGATAATTCGCGCAGCCGCGACACGCTTTAGGACGCGACGACTCAACCTCACTGAATCCTTGTTGCGATCGCAGAATTTGCCGATTACTTTGCTGACGATGCCAGTTCACATAATCCGCTTTACGCAACAAATAATCGATTCGTTGTGGGGTTCTAGCTGCATCCATTGATTTAGGGTTCCGGAGGTAAGGACAACGTAGCGAAGCCGAAACTACAGAAGCATGTTCGCGTTCTGAATGCTAATAGATTACCCGCATCCGACCGGATTACTCCTCACCCCTACGTCTTAATTTTTTGCAGTCGTTTACACAGACATTTGCCACACTTTGATCGTGTTATCAGAACTTCCGCTGGCGAATAGTTTGCCATCTGCACTGATCGCGATCGCATTCACCGCATGAGTATGTTCAGTTAGCGTACAAACTAATTCACCTGTCGCGAGATTCCACAGCTTGATTGTTTTATCGTTACTGCCGCTGATCAAGGTTTTGCCATCGGGACTAATCGCGATCGCGTTCACAATATCAAAGTGTCCGGTCAAGGTTTGCAGCAATTCGCCTGTATTCGGCTGCCAGATTCGGATCGTTTTATCTTTACTGGCGCTGACTAATCGATCGCCTTGAGGACTAATTGCGATCGACAAAATCGAATTCTGATGCCCAGTTAATGTCCGGATTTGCTGACCTGTGACCAGATTCCACAGCTTGATTTGATTATCTAATCCACCACTCGCGACGATTTGCCCGTTTGGACTGATTGCCACTGAGCGAACCATTCCAGGAGTGATAAATTTTTGCAAAAGTTCTCCTGTGCTGGATCTCCACACGCAAACGGTACGATCCTCGCTACCACTGACGATCAATTGTCCATCCGGGCTAAACACAACCGAATTCACATCGCGTAAGTGACCAGAAAGCGATCGAACTAAATCCCCACTCGGCAAGCGCCACATCTTGATCGAATCGTCATCGCTGCAACTGATGAGCCGTCCGCCTTCTGGACTGAATGCGAGAGAGTTAACCGATTTGGTATGACCGATCAGAGCACCTAATCGCTCTCCGGCGTTCAAATCCCAAACCAAAATGCGATCGTCTAAACTGCCGCTCACCAAAGTTCGTCGATCGGGACTCATTGCAACTGAAATCACCCAAGCCGTATGACCGTGTAAGGTGTAGAGGCATTTTCGAGCTTGAGAACTTTTTGAGTGCGATCGAGAAGCACTTACGGGTAATGAAGGGGGAGGCGGGGGAGCCGACACTCTGGGCTGAGAAGGTCGCGCTTCTAACGGTGGCTCAGTCATCGGGAATGACATCGAGTACGGCGTGCCTTTGCCGTTACCAGAATGTTTCGCAGGAGTACTCACCGCTGGTGTAGAAAGTGCCATTCTCAAATCGTGCATCACTTCATCAGCGGTTTGATAGCGTTCGCTGACGAGATCTTTCAACATGCGATCGAGAATTTCCCCGATTCGTTCGCTCAAGCCACCCCCCCGAATTTCTAGACGTTCGCGCCAGAGCCAGCGACCTGAAAGCGGATCATGCAGTTCTTCCGGTCGAACTTGCGTCAGGAGATATAAACAAGTGGCACCCAAACTGTATAAATCACTGGCTGGATAGGCTTTACCGTTTCGTAATTGTTCGATCGGGGCATATCCTTCTGTGCCGATCTTCGTTCCAGGTTGCACAGAATTGGTCTCAGTCAGAACTTTTGCAATGCCGAAATCGATCAGCACTAATCGTCCGTCAAGCTTGCGGCGAATGATGTTTGCGGGTGTGATGTCGCGGTGAATCACATTACGATCGTGGACAAATTTCAAAATCGGCAACAGTCGCACCAAGACTTCTCGAATCTTCTGTTCGTTGAATGATCCAGATTGCGCTAATTCTTGTGCCAGCGTTGATCCTTCAATGAATTGCTGAACCAGATACAACCGTTTATCTTGCTCAAAATAAGCGAGCAGTGCCGGGATATGAGGATGTTCCCCCAATTCATGCAGGCGAACCGCTTCCTGCTCAAAGAGTTGAATCGCTTTATCAAGTGCTTTCGTTCCTTTTAACTGCGGTGAAAATTGCTTGATCACGCAGCGAGTTCCTAAGCGATCTTCATCGATCGCCAAAAACGTTTTACCAAATCCCCCTTGTCCCAACGGTTGCAGAATCCGATATCGCCCTCTGAGTTTCTCGATCAGCTTTGTGCCGCAAGTCTGACAAAATTCGAGACCGTCAGGATTCTGCGGGTGAGGGCAATCAGGATTAATACAGTACGTCATACTCAGAAGAAGGCGGGGATCGTCTTTCTATAGATTGATCTTTTTCGCCAGATTTTGAACATTACTGATGCTGAAAAATGTCTAACTCGATCTGCGTGACCGTGAAATTGTTTGCGGCGTATCAAGATGCGTATGGTTTGCCGGAATTAGCTTTAGACGTGCCAGCGGGAACTACAGTCGCTCAAGTCTGCGATCGCCTTTTACTCGATCGTCCCCAACTCGCACCCCTGCGGGAAATTACTCAATTCGGCGTAAATTTGGAATTTGTTTCTCCGGATACGATCGTCCAAAACGGCGATGAAATTGTCCTAATCCCGCCTGTGAGTGGAGGTTGAGCTAATCCCGATAAAAAAAGTCGGGTTTGTTTGACTCAGTATTTTCTGCATGATACGATTTCAGACGAAATCACAGACAAACGATAGAAAGCTTGCAGTTAGGGAGTTTCGAGATATGACCGCCACCTACACGAAAACCAGCCAATCTGCTTTTGAAGCGCTCCAGTGTAAAGAGTGTGGAGCAGAGTACGAACCGAAGGCGACGCACGTATGTGAATTGTGCTTTGGTCCGTTGGAAGTGAAATACGACTATGATTGGCTCCGCAAAACGGTCACGCGCGAAACCATTCAAGCAGGTCCGAATTCGATTTGGCGGTATCGTCCGTTCCTGCCTGTGGCAACCGATAACGTAATTGATGTCGGTACTGGAATGACTCCTCTGTTGCAGGCGAATCGTTTGGCACGTCGTTTGGGGCTGAAGAAGCTCTACATCAAAAACGATGCTGTGAATATGCCGACTCTGAGCTTTAAGGATCGGGTAGTGTCAGTGGCTCTCAGTCGCGCTCGTGAATTAGGTTTTACAACAGTTTCTTGTGCAAGTACCGGAAACTTGGCGAACTCGACCGCAGCGATCGCGGCTCATGCAGGTCTCGATTGTTGTGTGTTCATTCCGTCCGATCTCGAAGCTGGAAAAGTTCTCGGAACGCTGATTTACGGTCCGACGGTGATGGCTGTTCACGGCAACTACGACCAAGTGAATCGCCTCTGTTCTGAAGTGGCGAATACTCACGGTTGGGGCTTCGTCAACATCAATCTGCGCCCGTACTACTCTGAAGGCTCGAAAACTCTGGGCTATGAAGTGATTGAACAACTCGGATGGCAACTCCCGGATCACATTGTGGCTCCGTTGGCATCGGGTTCGCTGTTCACCAAGATCTACAAAGGCTTCAAAGAATTCGTTGAAGTTGGATTAGTCGATGAAAAAGCAGTTCGATTCAGTGGCGCACAAGCGGAAGGATGTTCCCCGATCGCGAAAGCATTCCAAGAAGGACGTGACTTTATCTCGCCAGTGAAACCAAACACGATCGCGAAATCAATTGCGATCGGCAACCCTGCTGATGGTGTCTATGCAGTCGATATCGCCCGCAAGACCAACGGCAACATCGAATCGGTCAACGACGCTGAAATCGTGGAAGGCATCAAGCTGCTGGCTGAAACCGAAGGCATCTTCACCGAAACCGCAGGCGGAACCACGATCGCAGTTCTGAAAAAATTGGTGGAAGCAGGCAAGATCGATCCAGAAGAAACCACCGTCGCTTACATCACCGGAAACGGCTTGAAGACTCAAGAAGCGGTGCAAGGTTACATTGGCGAACCGTTCACGATCGAACCGAAACTCGACAGTTTCGAGCGGGCACTGGAAAGATCCAGAACCCTCGATCGCTTAGAGTGGCAACAAGTTTTGGTTTAATGTTTTAGTTCTTCTCACATTAGTTCTAAGGTTATGGCTGTCAAAGTTCTAATTCCAACCCCCCTGCAAAAACTCACCAACGACCAAGCAACCGTCGAATGCAATGGTGAAACGATCGGTGCATTGTTAGAGTCGCTTGAAGCAAATTGTCCAGGCATCAAGGCACGTTTGTGTGATGAGCAAGGCAAGCTTCGCCGCTTTGTGAATTTCTACGTGAATAGCGAAGATATTCGGTTCCTCGACAATGAAAACACACCGCTGAAAGATGGTGACGAAGTGAGTATCATTCCTGCGATCGCGGGTGGTTGATCAATCTCACGTTGAAAACAAGAAGGGACGATCTTTCGGGTCGTCCTTTTTTGATCTAATCGCTCGGATTAAGGCGTTTCACAATCCAGCTACTTGCGCCACTGATCAGCGCTCCCGCCATCAGAATGCCTAAAGCAGGCTGCATTACAGGTGTCCAGAGTGATAGCCAGAGATCCAGTCCGAGAGGGAACTTGGCAGCGCGACCCATCAGCGCGATCGCAAACCAGCCAAAACACAACAGCACAAAAAATAAATTCCACATCAAAGCGGTATTGAGCCACTTAAAAAACGTTTCTTTCATAGAATCAATTGCAGCATTCACTTTCATTAACTTAGCAAAAAGCGGGCTGCAACTAAAGTCAGTGCAACCCGATTATGAATGATTAAATATCTAAACCAAGAGTGTTCTAAAGTTCGTGAACCGATGGAAAATCTTTTTCACGGGCAAACTGTAGATTTTCAGGATCGACGTAGTGGCAAACGGCATCATTAAGACAGATAACCGCCCAGCCCGAATGGTGCATCTCAACGAGTTGATAGCCTGATGCGTGTTGCACGAAATAGCCTTTGTGATTGCGAGTTCCAGGTTTGACACCGACACGATCCATAGACATAATCATCCGCTCCTTAAGCTACAAAAAAATCGTCGATCGACACTATTCCAAGCAAGCTAAATTTGCCCGTGAAAACTCAAAGATTAGCTCGTTGAATCCAACAAACTAAATTGAATGCAAGCGCGTTTCTTGCTGTTATGAAGTGACGAAAAGACTGTTAATAATCGGGGAACTTATCCCAGTTATCAAATACTATCACCCTGTTTCTAAGACGATGATTAAATTATTTGATTTTGTATTGCAGTATATAAATCCAATGGATAGTTTTATGCACTAAATTGCAACAATTTTGTAGTGTGAATTGCCAAACTGATTACACACGCTTCATACGGCGAAATTCTGAATAAAAAAGAGCCAGAAAATGCTTCTCGCTCTCAAAGAATGTAAACAAAAATAAAGCAATTCTTAGGACTCAAAAAGCCAAGCTTTTACTTTTTGCAGGCTTTTCCAATCGGGTTTTCTCGCTAATCCATCTTCGATATTTTGTTGCACTTCATCGCGCAATTCTTCGACCGCAAACGTTAGCTGCTGTGCCATTTCGATATGCGGTCTGACCCCTGGTTTCGACAGATCCAGCATTGCCAGCACGAGATTGATTCGCGCTTGAGCATCTTGAGGAACGAGTTTCACCGCTTTTTGAGCCGCAGGAAATGCCAGTGCAGGCTTATCTGCCAACAAATAGAGCCACGCTAAACAAGTCCAAGCCGCACCCGTTTTGCGAGATCGATCGCAGATTTCTTTAAAGACTGGAATCAAAGTTTCGGGGTTTTCTCCTGCTTTGTAGCGTTCCAGTCCCTCTTCAAAAAGAGTTTCAACCGTTTGAGTCATGACAGTGTTTACGATGCGAACAGTTTTTCATTTTAACCTGTTGTAGCGAGTTACTTGATTGACTTGCGATCGCGATAATCCCAAAACTTGTGCGATCGCTCTCTCTAACTTGTCAGGCTCGGTATAGGAAAACCGAAACTCTAATTGGCTCAAGGGTTGATTGCGCGTAAAAACAGTCACGATCGAGAACTGCTCTTGAATTGCGACATCAATCGATCGCACCACAATAATCGGCGAATCCGAGCCAGATTCGAGAATAAAGGCTTTATCGGATAGGCTCGATCGCGTCAAAATCCAATCGGTCGCCCAACCGCTAACCATCCAAGCGAATCCACCTAAAACAGGAAGCAACAGCCAGAATCGGAGACCAAGCGACCGAATGAATTTTAGCGATCGGGTTTGCATTTTGAATCACTTGAGAGGGTCTTCTCAAGCATAATCATCACAATCGTTCCGGTGCTGAAATCTGCATCCCTGCACTCATTTTTGCAGTCGGTTGACTCTCAGATTTCGCAGCAGGCGCAACTTGCGGTGCATTCAACTCACTTGATGAAGTAGAAGCCGATTGATGCTGAGCCAGCCAAATCAATCCACCGCTCAAAACTGCCGCATATCCGAGATACAAATGAACGGGCTTGAGGTCAACGCCACCAAGCTCGATCGAGCTTTTTTTCGGATGATACCAAGTCGGCAATACTGCTTTCACCGGATCAAACGTAGGCAATAAATCTAACAATTGAACACTATCAAGATTCAGCACCTTCGCAATTCGCTGGATAAATCCACGTAGGTAAACGTCTTCGGGCAAGTGCGCTCCGTGACCCGCCTCGATCGCTTGCAGTTGATGAACCGGAACCAGCGTTTTGCTGTGTAATTCTGCGATCGACATCGATCGAGCGTGTCGAGCCGCCCGAATTTGAGCGCCCAATTTCGCTAAACATTCCTGCCGACGCTGCTCCGATTCCGAGACTGGCTTTTTCGGGCGAACAGGCTCAGCAGGCTTCGGTTCGGGTGCAGGTTGGGGCATCATTTCCCGCAGTGCCAATCGGATGGCTTCTCGTCCCACGGATTTGAGGCAAAACTGTGCAGAAGTGCCTTCAGGAACGCTTTCTTCTAAGCTGTCTAAAGCACGCCGAAACACTTCACTGCGATACAGTTCTGCTTCAATCTGAGACATCAGAGCGCGGAATCCATCAGAAGATTCTTCACCTGCTCCGGTAACACTAACCATCATCGAGTCTTGCGCTAACATTTCCAGTCCTCGCCAAAATCAAGAATTGCGATCGACTCCGTAAAAAGTTCGAGCAATGTTTTTTAAATTACGTACGAACCTTTTACGCAGGATTGTTTCGTTCTTCCGGATTGACGTAGAAAATCTGGATGATTTTACGGAAATTATGCAAGTTGATTCGCTTTCTGCGCCCAAGCGATGTCTTTTGAGGTAATTCCTCCAGCATCGTGCGTGGTTAAATCAATGGTGACACGATTGTATACATTGAACCATTCAGGATGGTGTCCGAGGGCTTCGGAAACCAGTGCCAAACTTGACATGAATCCAAAGGCTTCGACGAATGAGGGAAATTTGTATTCGCGATGCAGTTTGCCGTTCTCGATCGTCCATCCGTCTAGCTGTTTGAGTTCCGTTTCAAGCGCTTGTAGAGAAAGTGGAGACATAATCACACCTCGAATAAATTAACTCACGGCTGCGATCGCGCTTCGATCGCTTCGACTTTTCGGAATCACGAACTTCTTGATCAAATCACTCCGGTGCTGAAAAACAGTCTCTTCGTCGTAAAGTTTGCCAGATTCCGCTGCTTGCTGAATTAAATTGCAGAGTTGGGTACGATCGCGATCAAATGCCAAAATCTGATCTGCCAACGCCGTTTTATCGTTCAATGGTGTAAAAACGCCACCTCCGTGCTGTGCCACCAATCCACGCGGATATGGACTGTCATAGCCAACGATTGGTAATCCAGACACCAACGCCTCAACGAGACAGCGCGGAGATTCTGGCGTTTTGTGGCAGAACATAAACAGATCTTGTTGCTGCATCGTATCGAGCATTGATGCTCGATCGCTCACAAATCCACCGAATGTGATCAAGTCTGCAACACCCAGTTTTTCAGCAAGTGCTTTCATTTTGTCGAGTAACTCTCCATCCCCTAACCAAGTTGCTTTGAACTTCATACCGCGATCGCGGAGTTGATGAATGATTTCTACCCAATCGAGTCCACCTTTCATTTCGACCGCTCTTCCGACATAGCAGATGTTTAATGGCTCATTCTGCATGACTCGATCCAGTTTCGCCGCTAGACGGTCTGGTCGAATTTGATCGGATCTCTGTGTGTGAACATCGTAGACACAATGCGAATTTGGATTCAGCGGTGAAAAAGCCGTATAACAATCTTGTCCCTGAAACAGCCCAACTTCGCCCTTCCGAATCAAGTTTTGAATATAGCGTTCAGTAATCGGTAACGTGAGCGTTTCTTTGATTTGATTTTTCAATGACTCTTCTTTAAGCAATCGTCGAGTCACTTCATATTCCACCCGATCAGACCAGACCGCATAAGAACGCTTCAGCCGAATCGCCTCAGAGCAAGCAACTCCTCCCCAATCTCCGATCCAAACGCAAGGCGCAAAGCAAAGGTATTCACATTCTTGGATTTTGGCACTCAGAAGCTTCCGAATTCTTTGATACTCCTGAATGAAAATAATCGGCTTGTACGCATACGGAAGGGGCACAAGCTCGATGCGATCGGCGACCGGAAGATCTTCGATCGCTCTCCAAGTATCTTTGGTTGCAGCTTCGCGAGTCTCTTTTTCGGGAAGAACAGGGGCTGCCATGACAATTCGATCGAAATGTTCCGTCCACCGAATTAAACCGTCACAGGTTTGCTCATCTAGTCCATAGCGACCATTCATCACGCGGAACGGAACGGGCACGACAAGCAACAAACTGGTATCCATCTGAGACTATCCCTGCTCTACAAACGACGATCTGAAAACGCGAGAAGTAATATCCGTATGATCCACGATTATCACTGAAAGGGACGATCGACGATTGGTAAAGCGTTCAGGCACATTTTTTATCAAACCCACATGGAAACGCCAGATTTTTGAAATTTCCTATGGTCATCAGTTAATGTTCAATCCGTTGCCTGTCCGTATTGCCACGGAGCGACCATTTCTGAAGCGTATCTTACTGGTGAGAACGCGGCTCGTCAATTCAATTCGTGCCGGAACTTTAATACCGAAAGTTTTTACTCTTGTGTAAAACAAAGCTGTTTCTTTAAATACTCGATCGATTTTCGCAAGAATTCCATGAACTTACGGACAAGACCGCCGCTTCCAGGCAGAATGAGTTAGGAAATTTACGGAAATCTGACGTGATGCGGTTGCAATCTCTCTTTCCGGTGGGTCTTGGACTGTTCCTCGCAGGCTGTAATGTCTCTGGAGTCGATGCGGGAAACACGCCCCAAATCAAGGCAACTCAGGCTTACTTGGTCAAGCCTGATATCTTGGCAGTCCAGATCAATACTGGCGAAATTATTCGCGCCAAGCAGACTCCGTACAAACCGCAATCGGGCGATCAAATTCAGCAGCCTCGTCCGCTTGAGGAAGATTGGGTGATTCGCAACGGAAAAGCGATCGGCTCACTCGTGGGAAAACAGCGCAATATTCTCTATCCGTTTGATCAATTCGTTGCCTCACCGTTCGATCCGCAGTGGGCAGACCGCATGACCAGCTATCGGATCACATCGTCGGAAGATTCGACTTATTCATCGATGCTGAATCCGACTACGGTTTATCGCAAATCTAAACCGACCGACCTGGCACGAGTCGGACAGTGGAAGTTTGAGTTTCCAATGTCGCATACGATGTATCTCAAGCTGCCTAGTCCGCTCAAAGCTGGAAAAACCTATCAAATCAGTTTTCCGAATAGCAAAGTCGCACCGCTGAGCTTCAAATATCAACCGAATGTCACGCGAACTGAAGCGATTCATGTGTCTCACATCGGATTCGCGCCTCAAGATCCTGCCAAAGTTGCCTTTCTCTCAACTTGGATGGGTAACGGTGGACGAGTCGAATATGGCTCAGGATTGGGATTTTCGGTGATCGATGAGAAAACGAATCAAAAAGTATTTACTGGAAAAACGCAGCTATCCCGGACGAGTCAGGAAAACGAAGATCGTCGAGACCGAAACTACTCGCATACAAATGTTTATTGGATGGATTTCACCCGTGTTCAGACTCCGGGAAAATATCGAGTTTGTATTGATGCGATCGGCTGTTCGTTCTCGTTTGAAATCCGCCCCGATGTCTGGCGCAATGCCTTCTACACTTCAGCACGAGGACTTTATCATCAGCGCAGTGGGATCGCACTGAAAGAACCTTATACAAAATGGACACGCCCGCGACCCTTCCACCCAGACGATGGAACCGTCGTATACGAATCGACCGCGCCAATTTCGAGCGTTGATCAAGGAATTGGATCAGCCGAATTCGTCAAGAAACTATCTGAATCAGAAACGAAGCAGGTCGTTCAGAATGCTTGGGGTGGCTACTTCGATGCAGGAGACTGGGATCGGCGGATTCAGCACGTCGAAGTATCGCGGCACATGCTCGAACTGGCGGAATTATTTCCGCAATATTTCGATCGCGTTTCGCTCAACATTCCCGAATCCAAAGACGGCTTACCCGATGTGATTAACGAAGCCCTTTGGACGCTCGATTTCTTCCGTCGGCTCCAAACCGCTGATGGTGGCATTCGTGGGGGAATTCAATCCCAGCGTGATCCGCGACTCGGTGAAACCAGTTGGCAAGACTCTTTTCGGGTGTATGCCTACGCGCCGGATATGTGGTCGAGTTATATGTATGCGGGAGCCGCCGCCCGCGCTGCAAATGCACTGAAGTCGAGAGATCCACGACTCGCGCAAACCTATCAAGAAAGTGCACTGCGGGCAATGGCGTATGCAGAACGAGAAGCCGCCAAAAAGTCTGTTGGCAAATTTGAGCGCGACAGTCGCAATCTTGCCGCTTTGGAACTGTATCGACTCACAGGCGATTCTTCCTGGCATCGACTGTTTCTGCAAAGCACAATGTTTAAAAATCCGCAGAAAGATGTTTTTGTCTGGGATGAACACGATCAGCGAGATGCAGCGTTCCTTTACGCCAGACTGCCGAAAAATCTCGTCGATCCGACCGTGCAGAAAAATGCAATTAACGCCCTGATTCGAGATGCCGATGTTGCCAAATCGGTCGGAGAGCAAACCGCATTCAAGTGGTCGAAAGAATTGCCGTATATGCCGCTGGGCTGGGGAACTGGGTTAGGAGCACCGAAAGCGATGTCGATGGTTCGCGCTCATTATTTGACGGGCGATGGTAAATATCTGCGATCGAGCGTTCTCGCGACACAGTTTGCGTTAGGAGCAAACCCCGATAATATGACTTACACCACGGGGATCGGCTATCGCAGTCCGAAAAATCCAATGGTGTTCGATCAGCGAGTTCAAGGCATTGAGCCACCCCCCGGAATTACGGTGTACGGTCCCTATGACCCAACGTTTTACAGCGATACTTGGACGATCGAGCTATTTAAAGATGTGATTTTCCCAGCCCCGATCGAGTGGCCCGCCACCGAATCGTATTTAGATATTTTCTTCTTCCCAATGGCGGCAGAGTTTACCGTGATGGAGTCAATTTCTCCGACTGCTTATCTCTGGGGCTATCTCGCCGCTAATCATTCAACGCCAGCCAGACCTAACCGATAAAGAATATGACCAGTTCGCTCAAGCAGTTAGCCATCCGAGGTGCATTTTGGACGATCGCGGGTTACGGCGGCAGACAAATTCTTAGACTCGGCAGTAATTTGATCATGACGCGCTTGCTCCGTCCGGAGTTTTTCGGACTGATGGCGCTTGTGACGACGATTAAGACCGGGATTGAACTCTTCTCAGACTACGGCATCGTTCAAAGTGTCATCAATAACAAGCGGGGAGATGATCCGGTCTTTCTCGATACTGCCTGGTCGCTGAAAGTGATTCGCGGCTTCCAGATCTGGGTCTTGAGTTTCGTTTTGGCGTACCCGATCGCGCAATTTTACAGCGGACAAGACCCACAAGGTGAACTGCTGTATCTCCTGCCATTTGTCGGATTTACAGCAGTGCTGGATGGATTTAGCTCGACCTCACTCTTAAGTTGGGAGCGGCATCTAGAAGTCCGTAAACTGATGATTTATGACCTCGCGATAACGGGGGCATCTCTGATTGGTTTTATCCTTTTGTGCTGGTGGAGTCCGACGGTTTGGGCATTGGCGATCGGGAATGTGTTCAGTGGCGGGATCAATATGGTTGCGAGTCATTTCATCGATTTGCGCCAACGAAATCGGTTCCGGCTCGATCGACAAGTCCTGAAAGAAATTCACAACTTCGGCAAATGGGTCGCGATCGCCTCTGCGATCATGTTCCTAGCCGATCAAGCCGATCGCTTTATTTTGGCGCGGTTGCTCTCGTTTGAGAAATTAGGGGTTTATACGATCGCATATACGCTGGCAAGTATTCCGCGCGATCTGATTCGAGAATTAAGCAGCAAAGTCATTTATCCAACGATTTCCAAACAGTTAGATTTACCCCGCTTGCATCTGCGCGAAAAGATTGTTAAACAGCGGTGGCTATTATTAATCGGGTTAGCCGTTTCACTGGCAGTGTTAACAACCTGCGGCGACTGGGTGATCATGCTGCTGTATCAAGGCAGAAATAAGCACTGGGAACAGTATCAGCACGCGACCTGGATGATGCCAATTCTTTGTTCTGGGATTTGGTTTTCCGTACTGTTCTATACGACTAGCCCCGCGTTGATGGCGATTAGTAAGCCAGTCTATTCAGCGCAGAGTAACTTTGTGCGGTTTGCGATGATTGGAATTGGAATGCCGCTGGCGTTTTCGCAGTTTGGGGAAGTGGGCGCGATCGTCATGGTGGCTTTGAGCGATTTCCCTTTATATGCAGTGAACCTCTACGGATTAAAGCAAGAAAAGCTATCTTGTACGATGCAGGATTTGTACTGTACCGCTTTCTTTGTCTCGATTCTGGCACTCTGTTTACTAACCCGATATTCATTAGGCTTTGGTGTCCCGATTCATGTCCTGCTACAAAGCAGTTGAGTCTTACCAATCGACATTTGCCCGTTCGTGTAAGACTCGCCCATAAACGGCTTCGGTTTGTTGCGCTAGTTTGAACCAGTCGAAGCGACGAGAAAGATCTTCATACGCATTATTAACGAGCGATCGCGCAAAATCTGGGCGTTTCAAAACTTCTAAAATTCCCCACGCGATCGATTCTGGATTATTCACCCAAGTTACGATCCCGGTTCTGCCATGCCGCACGACTTCGGGAAATCCACCTGCATCCGAAACGACGACAGGAACTCGTGCCGCAAAGCTTTCAAGCGCGACGATGCCAAACGGTTCGTAGAGGCTGGGGAAAACGGCGCAATCGGCGATCGTTTGAAAGCGATCGAGATCTCGATCGGGCATAAATCCCGCAAAGAAACAGCGATCCCAAATTCCTAGATCTCTTGCCTGCTGTTTGAGGTGCTCAGTATGTCCGCCCCCAATAAAGACAAATTTCACATGCTGATCCATCTCGTGCAAAATCTTCGGAGCCGCTTGAATCAAACCCGCAACGCCTTTTTCGTAGGTCATTCTGCCGACGTAGTACACAATCTTCTCGTCATCCAGCGCGAACCGCCTGCGAAACTCCCAATAATCAAACTCCGGATCAAGCTGTTTCTTCTCAGGTCGAATCCCGTTGTAGACCACATCGATCTTGTCCCACGGCGTATTTAAGGTATGTTCAACCTCGCGCCGCATGAAGTTTGTACAGACAATCACGCGCCAAGCTTCATGTGTTAACAGCCGTTCTTTGCCGTGGATGTATTCCTGAACCGGATTGAAAATTCCGCCATGTCGCCCGTGTTCAGTCGCGTGAATCGTTGCAACCAAAGGAACTTTGAAATGATGTTTGAGCGCGATCGCGGCATCGCCCACGAGCCAGTCATGTGCGTGAATCACATCGAACTGACCGTCTTCGAGGATTAATTTCCCGCCATGCTGACCCATGCTGTCATTCATCGCGCAAACCCACTGGAAAAAATCCTCATGTTTCGGCACTGACACGCGATGAACTTCTACGCCGTCCACCACTTCAAAACGCGGAGCCTGCCCAAACTCCACGGTAATTAATTGAATCTGATGCCCCAGTTTGACCAACTCTGGGTAAAGCTCCCCAACGTGACGAGCAATCCCGCCCACGATTCGTGGTGGAAATTCCCAAGTCAGCACCAAAATCTTCATCGCTCTCAATGCCCTTTTACCGTGCGGTATGTCTCACTGTACTCGCTTTGCGTCCCTTGATTCACCCGTGTTCCAAGTTGCCCGATCGAATGAACTCGAAATAGAATTTTCATCTTAGTTTGAAATTTATGGAATTTGATGCTACAAACCAGAGTCCGTGTGATACAACATTGACGCAAATCGATATTAGCCCCAAATTGTCGTAAACAAAGGACAAACTGAAGGTGCTCTATTTTTGTCCTGCTTCAACAAAGGTTTAATCAAAGTGTTCTTGGACACCCAAACTAGGGCAAAATGATGTCGGGGTTATCTATAAACTATCTGCTGCGATGGAGTGAAAGAGGCGATATGAGCATTGAAAAGATCGTTGATCAAGCCCTTCAGGATGGCTATTTGACACCAGCGATGGAAGCCGAAGTCGGGCGCATCTGCGATACTGCCTCGGAGTTGTCGATCGAAGAATATATGGCGCTCGATCGATTAATGGGAGCACTACTGACGGGTGAAGTCGTCGCCGTTCCCCGAAAGCAGTTTATCAACGTCATGGAAGAATTAGTATTGACCGAAGCGATCGCACGAGTGGCAGAAATCGAAGCCACCAGCGATCTCACTTTAGATTTGGGTGATATTGCCGCGTATGCGCTGAACCGTTTACCGCCGCTCTATGCAACCACCGAGGAAGGCGCGAACTATCAGCGTCAGCACGCGAAAGAAGGGTTGCAGGGAGTGATTTCGCAGCGAGTCGGAGAAGCGATCGCGAAAAACCTCGACAAGCCCGATTTCTTCCCAGAACGGCAAATTATCGGAAAAAGCTCGAAAGACGAAATCCTCACACAGGTCAGCAGTCTTTTGCAGGCGTATGCACCGAGTTTTGAGCCAGAACCGCGTCGGTAGAAAGCCCAGAAAATTTGCACTGATTCGGGGGCATTTCGCCCCTTTTTTATGTTTAAAACAGGCTCATCTGTGAAGTAGGAGGCTCAAGCTGATTCCAGGGCAAAGGAGGAATGTTAACCGAAGCCTGCTCAAGAAGTCGCTGAAAATCACGAGCATTTTGCGGAGAGTGTTCTTCTACCGGACAATGCACGAAAAAATATACCTCAGTTCCTTGCTGTAACGTTCGATCGACCCATTTCACCCATTCTTCTAAATAGACTTGATTAATTTCTGGATGGCTAATGTATCGAACCAAGCTAAACGGAGCCGTAATATCCGGTTGCAGTGGCACTCTCGGCTTCTTACGTTCGCTTTCGAGTTGCGGATCGTCTTCGCATTCATAAATTGGACGAGTATCGAGCAGTACACGACCAATTTTTAACTCTTTCAATAGTTCATTTAATTGAGTGCGATACGGTTCTTTGAACCATGCCTGATGTCGAACTTCCAGCGCTAGATTTGAGCAGTTGACACCGCGTAAGAATGCTTCTAAATCATTGAAGTTAGCGGGACTGTAGCTAGGTGGTAGTTGTGCAAATAAAACACCTAATCGATCGTCTAATCGCTGCATTAATTCTAGAAATCTCAACGCTCCAGAAATTGAGGATGCAAGCTTTCCAGAGTGCGTTAATGTTTTCGGGAGCTTAGGGCAGAACTTGAAACCGGATGGAGTTTCGGACTTCCAGCGATCGACGGTTACGCGATCGGGAATCGAATAAAACGTTGTATTGCCCTCGACACAAGTAAACCGCCGACTATACAAATTGAGAAAATCACTGGGTTTACTTTTGGGTGGAAACAGATCGCCTACCCACGGTTTATAAGCCCAAATTGCACAACCGATCCGAAATGTCATCGTTAAACTTCATCCTCTAGAACAACCGTGATTCATTCACCTGATAGAGTTCAGCCGCTTTTAGGCATTCGATAATCAAAGCGCACATTAAGCGTAATTCTTAGATATGTTTGGTGGAAATCAGATTAGAACAGCGGCACTGCTTGGACTCTTGAGCGGAATTTTTGTACTTGCCGGATACTATCTCGTTGGTAACGAACAAGGTCTTATTCTAGGGCTTATTTTTGCAGCATTCAGTAGCTTAGGGTCTTGGTATTACTCGGATCAGGTGGCTCTGGCTTCGTATGCCGCACAACCGATCGAGCGTTCTCAGGCTCCTGAATTATTCGATATGGTGCAACGACTCTGCGATCGAGCCGAAATTCCGATGCCGCGAGTTTTCCTGGTTCCGACCAAATCCCCGAATGCGTTCGCAACCGGGCGCGATCCGAATCATGCTGCCGTTGCAGTGACACAAGGAATCATCGAACTGTTATCGACCGAAGAATTAGAAGGCGTTTTGGCTCACGAATTAACGCACGTTAAGAATCGCGATACTTTGACTCAAGCGGTTGCGGGCACGATCGCGGGTGCGATTACGTTTCTCGGTCGAATTCTGACGTTTGGAGCGCTCTATGGTCCGGTGTATCGGGACAATCGACGTGGCTCAAACCCGATCGGTCTACTCTTCCTCATCGTTCTGGCTCCCTTATCTGCGGCGTTGATTCAATTTGCAATCTCTAGAACTCGTGAATTTGCAGCCGATCAGGGATCAGCGGAAATTACCGGAAATCCGTTAGCGTTGGCGAGTGCCTTAGAGAAATTAGAATCGATCGGGCATCAAATTCCCATGCACGGTAATCCTGCAATGTCACCGCTTCTGATCGTGAATCCACTTTCAACTGAAGGATTACAATCGCTATTTCGGACACATCCGCCGACCGAAGAACGGATTCGTCGATTGATGCAATATGCACAACAAGTACAAACTCCTGCGACCCTTGCGGCAACTGCGAAGCAGATCGCATCCTAATTGCTGAGAAGTCTGTGCTACAACAGGATTACCCAAACATAAAATCCTTTATGACGCGACGAGATCCCAACGATCCGAGCAGCATCGGAGACGAAATTAAAGCCCACATTGCAATCCTCGGTACTGTCGTTGGGATCATGTGGATTTTAGAAGTCGTAGATATTGCCCTCGGTGGCAGACTGAATTATCTCGGAATCTATCCTCGCAATTTTGTTGGATTGCGGGGTGTTTTATTAGCGCCGTTTCTGCATCGAGATTTTCGCCATCTCATCAGCAATACAATTCCATTTGTCGTAATGGGATGGTTTGTGATGTTGCGGGGCATTCCTGAATTCTTTAAAGTGACTGCACTCGTAACTGTTTTAAGCGGGCTTGGAGTTTGGTTACTAGGCGCACCTGGATTGCATATTGGGGCAAGTGGTGTAATTTTTGGGTATTTCGGATTTTTGCTGTCACGGGCTTATTTTGAGCGGAGTGCATTGTCGATCGCGCTTTCTCTCGCAGTCGGCTTACTCTACGGCGGAATTATCTGGGGCGTATTGCCCGGACAATTTGGCATTTCTTGGGAGGGGCACTTATTTGGCTTCCTCGGTGGAATCTATGGCGCGCGACAGTTTTCTAAACGACGCTGGTGAATTCTGCGGTTTGGTTCAGAATCGCTCTAGAATGATCGATCTGTGATCCTCCGATCGAGAGAACTACCATGCCCGAAAACTTAAGAAGTCAAGCCATCACTCAAGGCGTTCAGCGATCTCCCAATCGCGCCATGTTACGTGCTGTCGGATTTAGCGATAACGATTTTACAAAGCCGATCGTTGGAGTTGCGAGCGCTCATAGTACGATTACTCCCTGCAATATGGGAATTGCTCCTTTAGCCGTTGAAGCTGAAAACGGAATTCGAGCGGCAGGCGGAATGCCCCAGATGTTTGGCACGATTACGGTGAGCGATGGCATCTCGATGGGAACTGAAGGGATGAAGTATTCGCTCGTGTCGCGGGATGTGATCGCGGACTCGATCGAGACTGCCTGTAACGCTCAAAGTATGGATGGCGTGTTAGCGATCGGCGGTTGCGATAAGAATATGCCGGGAGCGATGATCGCAATGGCTCGGATGAATATTCCCGCGGTCTTTGTGTATGGCGGCACGATCAAACCTGGGCATTTAGACGGACAAGATCTAACCGTTGTGAGTTCGTTTGAAGCGGTTGGACAATATAGCGCAGGCAAAATCGAAGAATCGATGCTGTATGCGGTGGAGCGAAGTGCTTGTCCGGGCGCAGGTTCCTGTGGCGGAATGTACACCGCGAATACGATGTCCTCTGCGTTTGAAGCGATGGGCATGAGTTTGATGTATTCCTCTACGATGTCGGCTGTTGATCCTGAGAAAGCAGAGAATACGGCGTTGGCTGGAAAGGTTTTGGTTGAAGCGATTCGGAATCAAATCTTGCCGCGTGACATCATTACTCGGAAATCGATCGAGAATGCGATCTCGGTGATCATGGCGGTTGGCGGATCAACGAATGCCGTCTTGCACTTTTTAGCGATCGCACATTCGGCGGGTGTTCCTTTAACGATCGACGATTTTGAAGTGATTCGCGAACGAGTTCCAGTATTGTGTGATCTCAAACCGTCGGGACGCTATGTGGCAACAGATTTACACCGAGCAGGCGGAATTCCGCAGGTGATGAAAATGCTGTTGGCGCATGGATTGATTCACGGTGATTGTTTGACGATTACGGGAGAAACGATCGAGGAACGGCTGAAAGATATTCCCGAAGAACCGAGAGCCGATCAAGATGTGATTCGTCCGTGGAGTAATCCGATGTACTCGACCGGACACTTAGCAATTCTGAAAGGGAATTTAGCGCTTGAAGGATCGGTTGCAAAAATCACGGGCGTGAAGAATCCGAAGATTACGGGACCTGCACGAGTATTTGAATCTGAGGAGGATTGCTTAACCGCGATCTTGGCGAACAAAATTAATGCAGGCGATGTCCTCGTGATTCGCTATGAAGGTCCGAAAGGTGGTCCGGGAATGCGAGAAATGCTGGCTCCGACTTCTGCAATTATTGGTGCAGGCTTGGGAGATTCAGTTGGATTGATTACCGATGGGCGCTTCTCTGGTGGGACTTACGGCATGGTCGTGGGTCACGTTGCGCCAGAAGCATTTGTCGGAGGAACGATCGCGCTTGTGCAAGAAGGCGATGAAATTACGATCGACGCTCACGCCCGGTTGCTGCAATTGAACGTGCCTGAAGAGGAGTTAGAAAAGCGTCGTGCTGCATGGAAGCCACCCGCACCGAGATATACCAGAGGCGTATTGGCGAAATATGCCAAGTTGGTGTCGTCGAGTAGCTTGGGGGCTGTCACCGATCGCGGGTTGGATTAGCAGCTACTTACTCAAGTGATCTGCTTCGTTTTTGTCGGCTAATGCCCCTAAATCCCCCAAATTTGGGGGACTTTGAAACATGAGAATTCTATGGAATTCGAGAACTTTCTTTAGCTCAAAGTCCCCCAGAATGGGGGATTTAGGGGGCGATTCCCAAACGATTTACCACTCGAAGAATTCAATAAAGCAAATAGTAGAATTATCGATCGCTTCCTGTTTCAGATTGATTTCCAGGTTTTTGAAAAATCAATTGAATTCCTAATCCAAATAATCCAAGTGTAGCGAGTCCAAAAATTCCTGTACCCATCGCACTCATGCCAATCACTAGAGTTCTCACCGCTGAAGAAAGGCGATAAACGACCATACTATCAGCGTGAATCGGTTTTGTTGCGAATGAAATGCCGATCGCACTGGTCATGTTATAAAGCGCATAAGCCAAAATACCCGCTAAAACTGCACCGATGAAACAGCGCAACGGGCTGGGCATTTGAGATTTTTCTGATGAATCTGCCATAAGTTTTCCTTCTAATGAGTTGCTAAATGTACGCCGGACTGACTCAATTTTGTTACCCAAAGATCGAGATCTGAATCAGGAATGTTCGATCGCATTCCACTCATAATTTCTTCGGCTTGCGATCGCGATTCTGCCAAAGCAAACACAGTCGAGCCTGAGCCAGACATCATCGTGCCAACTGAGTTTAATCGAGCGAACTGATCGCGTAGCTGTTGAACTTTCTCAAATTCTGGTAATACAACTTTCTCTAAATCGTTGTGTAAATGTTGCCCAATTTGTCTCAGGTCGTGATGTGCGATCGCATTCAGAATCTCTCTTGATTGCGATTTTTTCGCCTCGATTTCTTCCGGTGTTTTCGGATAAGAATTGCTAAAATTTTTCCGATAAGTTTGATAAGCCCAAGGTGTTGAAACAGGTAAATCTCGATATTTTGCTAACACAACATAGAAATCATTTAAGCCTGTTAAAGGTGCAAGTCTTTCGCCTCGTCCAGTTGCGATCGCAGTTCCACCAGAGATACAAAAAGGAATGTCTGATCCAAGTTTGGCTCCTAAATCTTGCAGTTCAGACTGTGTTAATCCTAAACTCCACATTAGATCGATTCCGACCAGAACCGCAGCCGCATTACTCGATCCGCCAGCCAATCCTGCACCCATCGGAATTCGTTTCTGCAAATCAATTTCGATTCCGCCAAATCTCGCGTAGATTTCTGGAAATTCGCGCATCATCAATTCTGCGGCTCGATACGCTAAATTCGTCTGATCCACCGGAACCGCAGGATTATCGCAATTCACTCGAATGCCATCGACAGAGCGCGATCGCACTGTGACTCGATCCGCCAGTTCAATACTTTGCAGCACCATGATCAGTTCGTGGAATCCATCCGGACGATCGCCCACGATTTGCAGATAGAGATTAATTTTGGCAGGTGCAATTAAAGAATACGATCGCATATCTTAGCTAGATTCAAGACCTATCTCATTATCAGGGACAGTTGGAACCATTTCACCCGTTAATTTTTACGACATTTTTCACCGATCTTTCTGAGGTTGCGTGAAGAAAGAAATAGATAGGAATCCTGCTTCACTATGAAAAGAATTCTGGGCTTGATCAGTTTAGCGATCGTTGCGTTGATGATTGCGGTAAACACAGGATATGCACAAGATTTACCGCTGGTAGGATTTTTATTTGATGGTCGAAGCACAGGAGATTCACGGCAAACAACAGTTTCGCTAGTTGGAATTCGATTTACCGGAGAATGCCCTGGAGAATTGTCGCCCTCAACCCGTGCACGATTTTTCTCGAAGTCAACGCCGCCTGCACCGGAGCTACGGGCAGTGGTGAGAAATACGACGTTTGGATTTTCGGGAGAACAAAGACCGTTTACCGATCGAGAATATTTCAACGGCGATGTTTCTGAAGGATTCGTGGTTCGATTTGGCGATCGACATGAAGGGAAATTCCTCGCAGTTCGACCAGGTGAGAATCAGTTTGAATATGAAATCAGACGCGGAAAACAATCGATCGAAACGGGAAAATTCTCTGCAACATTTGACAGCAGAACATTTGAACAGGCACGAGATGCCAGGTTAGTTTGGCGAGAAACAAAACATTGTGTGAGATATGAAAAGCGGCGTTGTGTGAAAGAAGAAGTTAGTGGCTATTATGAGCGGACGTGCTCATGACAAACGCATTACTTAATTCGATCCATTCTCGAACACTTAAATCTTCGGCTCGTGATTGTGAATCGATATTTAATTGTTCAAGTAAAGCGTTTAATTCTTCAGTTTCGATTACGCTTTTCAAATTATTTCGTAGCATTTTCCGCCGACTTGAAAAGCCGAGCTTGATCAGAGTTTCTAACTTTCGAGGATCACTTGCGGGATTGTCGATCGCTCTCGGCTTCAATCGAATCACCGCAGAATCGACCTTCGGAGGTGGCGAAAATGCTTTTGCTGGCACATCACACATAAATTCAGCATCAGCTAAATACTGAACTCGAATCGATAACGCACCGTAATGAGACGAATTTGAATTGGCACAAATTCGGAGCGCAACTTCTTTTTGAAGCAGTAATACGATCGATTCAAATGGCTTCGGATTTGGAGCAGCGATCGTGCCCAATACTTTCTCTAAAATCGGTCCTGTAATGTTGTAAGGAATATTCGCTACAACTTTTCTAGGATTTTGAAATGCGGGAAACGGCTCTAATAATTGATCAATATCAATTGTTAGAAAATCACCTTGAAGTAATAGAAAGTTCTCATTCTTTCCAAACTTCTGCACCAAGATTGGACACAAATCTCGATCGATTTCAACAGAAACAACCGCTTCTGCTTGCGTCAATAATTGCCGTGTAAGAATTCCAGTTCCGGGACCAATTTCGAGAACGCGATCGCGTTCTGTCAATTCCGCAGAACTGACAATCTTATTCAAAGCCTTTTCGCTTTTTAACCAATGCTGACCGAATTGTTTTCTTGCTTTTGGCACTTATTCAGGCAATCCTAATAATTCACCAGTTCCCGATACAACTGTTCCAATTTGAGAAGGCTTTAATCCTTCCGTTTGGAAAAATTCCAAAGTCCGATCGACCATCTCACTCGGAACAATCACCACGAATCCAACTCCCATATTAAAGGTATTGAACATTGCATCGGGTGCGACTTTCCCTTCACTCGCCAACCAATGGAAAATCGGTAAAATCTCCCACGACTGCGGATCAATCTCGATCGTCTGATTCGGACCCAAACACCGAGGTAAATTCTCAGGCAACCCGCCCCCAGTGATATGAGCCATTCCATGAATTTCGATTCCAGCTTTTAATGCAGCCAGAATCGGCTTCACATAAATTTGAGTCGGTGTAAGCAGCACTTCGCCTAATGTTGCGCCACCGAGTCCAGAAGGTCGATCGCTCCAATCAAATCCTCGATCGATAACAATCTTTCGCACCAAGCTAAATCCGTTACTGTGAACTCCGGAACTCGGAAGTGCGATCGCAACATCACCAATCTTCACCTGCGATCCGTTCAAAATCCGGCTCTTCTCAGCAATTCCGACACAGAAACCCGCCAAATCATATTCATTCGGCTGATAAAATCCGGGCATTTCCGCAGTTTCGCCACCCAAGAGCGCACATCCAGCCGCCTCACATCCTTGAGCAATTCCTTCAACGACTCCCGCAAGCTGTTCCGGTAACAATTTTCCTGTCGCTACATAATCCAGGAAAAACAGCGGTTCAGCCCCACAAGTCAGCACATCATTGACGCACATCGCCACCAAATCGATTCCAACCGTGTTGTGAACATCCAGTTGATGTGCCAGTTTTAACTTTGTCCCAACGCCATCCGTCCCTGAAACCAGTACAGGTTCTTGATACCCAGATGGCAACTGAAACAAACCGCTAAAACCACCCAACCCGCCCAAAACCTCAGAACGGTATGTACGCTTGACAGAATCGCGAATGCGATCAACAAACGCCCGTCCCGCCTCAACATCTACGCCTGCTTCCCGATAATCCATGCTTGCCGATCAAATCTGCAAAACATCAGCATACCTCACAAGATGTATGAAGCTAGTGTGAAGTTTTCATGAAGCTGGAAAAGGTTCATTTCGATCAATCCTTCGTAAAAGTGCTTCATAGCAAGCAATTCAGCCCTTATCGAAATTTAAAGATAATGTGAAGTTTTATTTCAGACAGACACCACCCTGATCCCCTGGGTAAAAACTTCATGCTAGTCTGTTGCAGTTCTGAACTCAGGAGTGAACACGGAGCGAGTACGAGTTAGCACAGCTTAAGTTGTGTCAGTTGGCAGACCGCCACATCTCGGACTCAAGGTTTGAAGTGAATCTCACATAGGATGTATGAACCAAAAATTGATTAGCGGTTTGACTGCCGCGTTACTGGCAAGCAGTACGATCGGAGTAGCCTCTGTCCTCGCAGACACTACTCCGGCAGCCAACCAAGGATCTACGGAGTCTGAAACTCCCCGACCGTCTTCTTCGCAATCTCGTGATACGGTGAAGCTCGGTGAACAACAAAATAACCAAGCCGATGATTCGATCGCGACTATTCACTCGCACGAACTCAACGGGCGTAAAGCCGCCACCCTCTATGTCAGAAATATCCCCGTTCTCACATTTGTCGGTCAGTCTCGCAACTCATCCTCCGAAGTGAAAGTCGGAGAAGTTCAACAGACTCCCACCACGACCCAAGCCGCGAAGCTCAAATACGGTGCCACTACCCCGGTCGAATCCAGCACCCAGCCGCGCCAGAATTCCTCCAATTCAAATGACCCGATCGCTAGAGCCAACGCGATCGCAGCCCGCTTAAACCAACTCGAACGCGATGGTGTTGATGCCCGTAATATCACCGTTCGATGGAACGAAACTAAGTCCGGCGATCAGTTTCTGATCGAGGCAAATAAAAAGACGATCGTTGCTGTCGATCCTCAGACGATGCTTCCTGACACGACGCGCAACCCAGAACAAGATGCGCTTCAAGTGGCGAACCGTCTCCGCCGCTTACTCGGTAATGCAGAACCCCTGCGCCAAGTTGCCAACCGTCCTAGACGTGCGCCCCAAGAGGTGGCATTAGGTCCGATCCGTTTTCGGATGACGGGAATGGCTTCGTGGTATGGTCCCGGTTTCCACGGCAATATGAGCGCTAGTGGGGAACGGTTTAATCAAAATGCGATGACTGCGGCGCATCGAACGTTACCGTTTGGCACGATCGTGCAGGTGACGAATCTCGATAACGGTCGCACAGTGTCAGTACGAATTAACGATCGAGGTCCTTTCTCCGGGGGTCGCGTGATTGATTTATCGGCGGGTGCGGCTCGTGTTCTCGGTTTGATGGATAGCGGCGTTGCTCCCGTTCGCTTGGAAGTCAGAGATTCGAGAGCAGTCGCAGGTAACTAACAACAGACTGAATGCAGCGATCGATTAAATTGTTCACTCCTTTTTAATGCGATCGATCGTTTGTGCTATTTCGATTGGGTTCGATCATTCGCATTTTGCGTAGATTGTCGTCCCACCACGAAATTCGGGTAGAGACGATTCGGCGAATCGTCTCTACGTCATCGGGTAAACGCAGGATTGATTGCATTGTTGCCCAATCCGTTCGCCCGATCGAATCCCACAACCACGATCGATTAAATTCGCTGCATCAATCCCTTTAATTGAATGTCTTGACTCAAATTCTTACTTTGAATCAGAACACCAAAGCCACCTAATCCCATTGGATTCATTAATTGATGTAATGCGTCGCGGCGTTGCAATCGGTTTTGTAAATCCTGGGTGCTGGTGGCTTCCGTTTGCGTAATCTCCGTCAATCGATCGCCCAATCCCAACGACATCAAAAATAATCCCTGCTGCGTAAATCCCTCAGTTCGCAATCCCGATCGCTCTCCCTGTAATTGCAGCGCCGTAAAATCCACATGAGCAGTAATATCTTGCTCCCCCACATATATATAGGGATCGTTGTGATGACTATGTTGGTAATAGCACTGTAAGGTTCCTTGCGATCGCATCGGACTGTAATACCGAGCCGCTGTGTACCCGTAATCGATCGTCAACACAAATCCGCGATCGATCTTTGAAGCGATCGTATCTACCCAATCCAACGCCGCTAAATTTACCTCAGTTCGATAGCCGTCCGCGTAATTCAGAACATCAACGCCGACGAACTTAAAATATTCCTCTAATCGATCAGTAGAAGAATCGCAAACGATCTCAGCGAATCGATTTTCTTCAAGCTGAACGTAAATTTCTTTGAGAGTACGATCGCGAATCTCGACCAAATGCACCGGAAACGCATCGATTAATTCATTCGAGAAAACGCAACCTGTGATTGAATTAATGGGAATTTCCTCGATCGCTTTCCATTCAATTCGCACTCCCGCCCCAGTCCAACGCCGCAATCGATGACGCTGTTCGACTACGTGCGCGGCAGCTTTTTCGCTAATGACATACGTGAGACAGCGAAAACAATCGGAATAATGTCGATCGAGACACCGCAACACATCTGCTGCCAATAATCCCTGCCCCGCACCTAATTCAACAACCGTAAACGGATTAGGCTGCCCAAGAACCTGCCACATATCCGCCAGTTGTTCAGCAATCAATTCACCAAAATCAGACGACAAATGGGGCGAGGTGAAAAAATCCCCCTGCGCCCCAATTTTTTCTCGTGGTCTCGCGTAGTAGCCCAACTGTGGACAATACAGCGCCAGATCCATAAATTCTGCAAACGTAATCCGCCCGACATCACGAAGATGCTGCGATATGAAATTGTAGAGTGGACTCGAATCATCCACAAACTGATTCTCTTGAGCAAACACCAGATTCACCTGAACACTAGATACGATCGCTTCTAATCTATTGCATTTTTCAGTCAGTCAGAGTAGAGTATCTGTACTAAACTGAACAAGCTGGAGAGAATAATCGAATCAAGTCATTTCATTGAAGCGAGATCTAACCCTATATCTAGTGTTCAGGAAACCCGATCGTGCATAAACTAGAATCACACCACAGTCCGCCTAGTGCTTTCAACTAGACCAATGCTGCTTCATTCGCAGATTGAGCCGGAACTGGAGGTGCATCGAAAGCCACGATAAACTTGGCATTTTGGCGGGTCTGAGTCAAAACTTTCAGATAAGAATCTGCATCGTTACGACGACGGAACCGAATCACTACTTGGCGTTGCATATCAGGCGTGATTTGATAAACGACCCAGGGAGTTAGCTGCTCTTGGTACTTCATAGTTCAACTTGTGGAGGTAGTGGGGTTACGAGAAATCGATAAGCACTCAAACGGTCTTTCGAGGTGAAACGCTACATTTAGTGTTTTGTTTCAGTTCATATACTATTGATAGCGTCTAACTTAGAAAAAGTCAATCTTTTTCTGCCAGAGCGAATGTTCGTGTTTTCGCTCAGTGTTTTTGCTGAAATCGCACCTTTAAAGGTCAGCAGTCAAAAACTGGCTCCTGCTTGTTGATCCCCAGTCGAAAAGAAATCCGACTAAAGTAGGATTGTCAGCTTCTGCCACAGAAGTTTAGATTGTTAAATCAGACACGTTCAATCGAATAGAATTTCCTCAACCGAAGTCCAGCATTTGGAATCGCTGCTGATCTTGATCGTCCGATAGATTCACACCTGAAGCGCTCTCATCGCTTAATACAAGTTGAGTGGCACGACAGCCGGAATATCCGTGAGCAGACGATAACAAAAATCACGCTGATGTTTTATCACTCAGTTCTGCACGCCAGAACCAAATATCAACGCTGCGATCACACAGTGTGGATTAAAAAGAGTTTATTGAATGCTTAAAATTGACTGAGATTCATCCTAACGCAAAATGGGTCAATCTCGCGTCATTGTGTGGTGATTTATCGAACCCGTTACACCCAGCAATAAAAAAGGCAGGTTTGTTACACCTGCCCGACTGCGATGAGTTGAGGAAAAATTTAGCGATCGACTGATCCCATAATGATGTCGATACTACCGAGAATCGTCACAATATCCGCCACCTTCATCCCCTTGACCAAGTAGGGGAGAATCTGGACATTGTTAAAGTCGGCTGCACGCACCTTAAACCGCCAAGGGAAGACGTTATCATCGCCAATGATGTACACGCCCAATTCACCCTTACCGCTTTCTAAACGAACATAGTGTTCGCCTTTGGGAATTTTAAAGGTCGGTGCAAGCTTCTTACCCAAAAATTGATATTCAGAACCATTCCACTCAGATTTCGGTCCTTCTGCCATCCGTTTCGCTTCCAAATTCTCGAACGGACCACCCGGAAGTGCCTTGAGTGCTTGTCGGATAATCTTGACCGATTCGCGCATTTCCCGAATCCGAACGATATACCGCGCGTAACAGTCTCCCGCCGTTTCCCAGTGCACATCCCAATCAAAATCGTCGTAGCTTTCGTAGTGGTCAACTTTCCGTAAGTCCCACTTCACGCCCGAAGCGCGTAACATCGGACCCGACAAGCTCCAGTTAATCGCATCTTCGCGAGTAATCACACCCACACCATCGACGCGACGGCGGAAGATCGGGTTATCAGTAATCAGCCGTTCGTATTCATCGACTTTTGGCATGAAGTAGTCACAGAAATCCGCGCACTTGTCTACCCAGCCATACGGCACATCAGCCGCAAGACCGCCAATACGGAAATAGTTGTGGTTGATCATGCGGTAGCCAGCGACGGCTTCCCACAAGTCGTAGATCAATTCGCGTTCACGGAAGATATAGAAGAAGGGCGTTTGTGCGCCGACATCCGCCATAAACGGACCAAGCCATAAGAGGTGATTTGCGATGCGGTTAAGTTCCAGCATGATCACGCGCAAATAGCTGGCGCGTTTGGGAACATCAATTCCAGCGAGTTTTTCAACGGCGTTCACAACGATCGCTTCGTTGAACATTCCCGCTGCGTAGTCCCAGCGACTGACATAAGGCACGAACATAATGGTCGTGCGGTTTTCGGCGATTTTCTCCATGCCTCGGTGGAGATAGCCAATTACAGGTTCACAATCGACCACGTTCTCGCCGTCGAGCGTGACGATCAGGCGCATCACCCCGTGCATCGAGGGATGGTGCGGACCCATGTTGAGGATCATGGGTTCTGTCTTGGTTTCGATCATTGCCATCGGTGTTCTGCCTCTCGATTCACGGTTCAGGGCAAGCTGGTGGAATAAGGCTTTGTGGGCACTTGTTGCACTTTCTTAATTATAGAGAATCTTGTCAAATCAAAGGGTTTGGAATCAATTCGCTCACGATTCAATTTACACTTAGACCCGAATAGAACTAAGTCAATGGTGTGCCAGGGAAAATCGATCGAAAAATATCGGTCGAGGGTGAATCGACCCTCAGAGCAGGAGAGCAAGGTTTTTTATGAGTCTTGAGTTTTATCATGTTCCGGTGCTGAGTCGCGAAGTGATCGAAGGATTGGCGATTCGCAGCGGAGGAGAGTATCTAGATGCGACGGTTGGCGGAGGAGGACATAGTGCGCTGATTTTGGCGGCGGCGGCGGCTGTGAAATTAACCGCGATCGACCAAGATGAATTCGCACTGTCGGCAGCACGAGAGAAATTAGGCGATCGAGTAATCTTTCACCACACGAATTTTGCTGAATTTGATCCGGGTGAAGCGAAATTTGATGGAATTTTGGCGGATTTGGGAGTGAGTTCGGCGCAGTTTGATATCGCCGATCGAGGATTTAGCTTCCGCCACGAAGCAGCACTCGATATGCGAATGGATCAGCGGCAGGAATTGACCGCAGCCGAAATTATTAATCACTGGGAAGAGTCAAAGTTAGCCGATATTTTTTATACGTACGGAGAAGAGCGGCTTTCGAGACGGATTGCCAGACGGATTGTAGAACAGCGACCGTTTAAGACCACAACCGAATTGGCGGACGCGATCGCGGGATCAGTTCCGAAACAGTATCGCTATGGTCGAATTCATCCGGCAACTCGTGTATTTCAAGGCTTGAGAATTGCAGTGAATCGAGAATTGGACGTGTTGGAAACGTTGATGCAAAAAGCACCGACATGGTTAAAAACAGGGGGACGACTGGCAATTATCAGTTTTCATAGCTTGGAAGACCGGATCGTGAAGCATCGAATGAAAGAATCAGAGCTTCTGACCGTGATTACGAAAAAGCCGATCGTCGCTCAAGAAGACGAAATTCAGGAAAATGTCAGAGCGCGATCGGCAAAATTGCGAATAGCAGAGCGGAAATAAATTCAGCGCAGATTTTGGGACGATTTGATCGACCAAGATCGCTCTAATTGAGCAATGCGTTCCTGCCGGATAGTCCGACGATATCGGCGCTGAACGATGATACTGCACACCAAGACAACAGGGACTAGAATTGCGATCGCACTTGTGGTGATCACTGCATTTGGATCACTAATCGGTTTCGGCTGGCTCTCTACCATTTGAAACCGTTGTGCCCATCTTCCATTCATGGTTCATTCCTTCGATCGAGTGAATAGAGCATTGTTGTATTGCACAAAGATTAAGAAATCGAGGTAGCTCGGAGGTTCACCACCTCGAATCACGATGCTTAAGAGGACATCCAGCGCCAATTGAGCGCACACGGTTGCTGATAGGGTTGAGGAGTAAGCGATAGACGCTGATAGGTATTGCCGCGATACATCAGAGTTACCATTGGTGCATCCGCTGGAATTGGCTCAGGAGCTACACGAGGTAACGGCGTGTATTCGTAGGTATTACCGCGATACATTAGGCGAACTCTCGGTTGAGAACTATCAGACGGAGCAGGCGCAGGTTGGATGGGGGCTTCGTAAGAGATACCACGATAGAGCAATTTCATGGTTCAAGACTCCTGGGGAATGTCTGTTTGTTTCAGAAGCGTTGTTTGCTTCGATGACATTAAAGTAGCTTGAATGCTAGAAGCCTCACATCGACTAAATGTCACCTCTTCTAGCAATGACATTCATCACACTGTTGCTGTGTTGAGTTCAGGAACAACCATTACATTTGTCATTGATGTGAGGGGATTAAGCATGATTCAGCCTGCTTGACTGTTGGCATCGGGATTCTCTAACCAAGGCAGGAAAGCATTTGCAACGATCGCGGCTTGAGTTCGATCGCGTAAATTCAACCGACTCAGAATATGCGAAATATGATTCCGTGCAGTTCCTTCAGTCACACAAAGCTGTTTTGCAATTTCTCGATTGCTCTTTCCGGCTGCAATTAAACATAAAACTTCGCGTTCTCGGCTTGTCAGCTCTGTGAATCCGGGTGGTAGCTCTGAACAAGCATTTGTAGGTTTTGGTGAGGATTGTTCCGGTGTTGATTGCATACCCGTCATCATCTTTTCGAGAATGCCCGGACTAAATTGCGTATAGCCACGATGAATCGATCGCACAATTTCGGCAAGCTCTTTAGAAGGCGTATCTTTCAAAACATAGCCTTTCGCACCATAACGCATTGCTTCCGTAATATACGGGGCATCATCAAACGTCGTTAGTACTAGCACTTTAATTTCTGGAAATTGCTGGCAGATATGCTGTGTGGCAGCCACTCCATCCATCACAGGCATCTGAATATCCATCAGAATTACATCCGGTTGTTGATCAGTAGCATACAGAGAAGTAACAAGCGCGATCGCATCTTGTCCATTTGCGGCTTCTCCTACGATTTGAAAATCAGGTTTACGTTGCAGCATTGTTCTTAGACCGCGACGAACAATCTCTTGATCTTCAACAATTAGAATTTGAATCATGCTGCACCTGTCCTTCCCACTTCAGAGAACAGTGCTGTAATCTGACAGCCTTTATCAGGTTGGCTCACAATCTGAAGGTGTCCACCTAATGCAGTCACCCGCTCCTGCATTCCTTGTAGTCCAAATCCACTACGATTGGCATCAATTTGAAAGCCTTTACCATTGTCTCGAAGTGTGACAATAAATCCGTCTGGTGTGGAGTTAAGACAGAGGTAAACTTTGGTTGCGTTTGCGTGCTTGCAGATATTGGTCAGTCCTTCTTGTACGACTCGATAAATCGCAGTACTAATTGCTTGAGAAAGTGCGGGGGGAATGTTCAACTCACACTGAATCTGTGTGTTTGTTGTGCGCTGAAAATTCTGAATCAGTTGTGTGAGCATTTCAGTTAAGGAGCGTCCTTGCAACGGATCGGCGCGAATTTCGGCTACCGATTCTCGCACCGATCGTAAAGCCTGAGAGCCGAGGTCTTTCGCTTCTTGAAGGAGCAAAAACGCTTCATCGGGTGCTTCTTGCCAGAGGTCGATCGCAGTTTCCATCTGAACATTCAGTGCCACTAACGCATGACCTAGCGAATCATGAATTTCACGAGCAATTCGATGGCGTTCAGCGACGGCTGCCAGTTCTTCGATGCGTTGGTTTAAGGCTTGTTCTTGTTTTAGCGATCGACGAAGTTCGGCTTCGGTTTGCTCTAGTTGATGATTGCGATCTTGAAGTTGCTGACGCAGACGGTAAAGATTGAGTTGCGTTTCGACACGGACTAAAACTTCTTCGACTTGGAACGGTTTGCTGATGTAATCGACTCCACCGATCGAAAAAGCTTTGACCTTATCAAACACTTCATTCAGTGCACTAATAAATATGATGGGAATTGGTGCAGTAGTTGGATCAGTCTTCAAACGTTGACAAACTTCATAGCCATTAATTCCCGGCATATTGATATCGAGCAAAATCAAGTCAGGAGGTTCCGCCTGAACGACCATCAGTGCCGCAGAACCACTTTTGACACTCCGAACATCATAAGCTTGCTCTGACAACATCGCAGACAGTAACCGCAAGTTATCAGGCGTATCATCAACAATCAGCAGATTCCCTTTTGTTGCAGGGGGAGTATCCATTAGCAAACACTCCGATTCTAAGCTTAGAACACGTTTATTTCCAGCACGTTGAAGCAGGGTGCAAAATACAATCTACTTCTGGAAAAACTGCAAGACAGACGCAGTAAAGACTTGTAGAGCGTAGCCCCGAAATTATACCATCAGTAAAAAGCTTCATTCTTTTCTTATGACTCTGCGCCAACGGACGTTACTGATGATTGGAATTGCAGTAGTCGCGCTCAATGCGGTACTGTACGCGATCGCTTCGACACTCTTACTCAAGAATGTGCAGCAGGCGGAAGCACAAGATACCCGCAAACAGTTGAATGGCGTGATTAGCGTGGTGAATCAATCGCTAGAGCAGTTTAATCGCAACTTCTCCGACTGGGCAATCTGGGATGATGCTTATGCCTTTGTACAAAATGGTGATCCTAAGTTCATTCAGTCCAACTTAATCGAAGGTCAGCTTGCTACGAATCAGATCAATTTGATCGCGTTCATTCAGCCTTCGGGACAAATCACATTCGGTACTGGATTTGATTTAAAGACTGAACAGAAAACACCAATTCCGCCTGAGTTACAGCGTCGATTAGTTCCAGGCGATCGACTCTTACAACACCCCACACTCACGCATACGATCGCAGGAATTGTCTCGTTACCTGAAGGCAATATGATGATCATTTCGAGACCGATTCTGACCAGTGATGGAAAAGGTCCAATTCAAGGAACGCTCGTTGTCGGACGTTACTTAGATCAAGCAGAAATCGATCGCTTAGCGAACATCACGCGCTTAAAGTTGGATATTGAGCCGATCGCAACTGCTCAACTTCCAGCACATCTAGAATCGTGGCGTAAGAGTGAAAAAACTAACTATCCTGCAATTGGAATGCAGGCTTTGGATTCTAATACGATCGCGGGATATGCACTATTTCAGGACATCTACGGCAAGCCTGTGATCGTACTGCGAACAGATAGCGATCGTACGATTTACCAACAAGGGCAGACCACATTGCGATTTCTGGCTGGCTCAATGTTGGGAACAGGTCTGGTCTTTGGGATTGTGACGCTATTGTTACTTGAGCGTTTAGTTTTATCGCGGTTAGCAAAACTGAGCAGCGAGGTGAGTGCAATTAGTCGAGCTAATCTATCGAGTCGCGTTTCGGAACTCGGACAAGACGAACTCTCAAAGCTATCGGCGGGAATCAATGCAATGTTGAGTGATCTTGAAGCGTATGAGCAAAATCGTCAGCAAGCAGTCATGGCGCTGCAAGATAGTGAGCGGAAGTTTCGGAATCTATTTGAGAACTCGCAGGTCGGAATTTTTCGGGTTCGTATGTCAGACAGCATCATTTTAGATGCAAATCAGCAATTTGTTGCCATGACAGGCTACTCGTTTACCTCAGTGATTGGGCAAAAACGTACCTCTGAGTTTTATCTGCATCCTGAAGATCGAGAAGCAGCACGAGAACAGTTATTTCAAAGTGGTGAATTGCGAAACTTTGAAACTCAGTTTCGTAGACAAGATGGATCAACGTTTTGGGGATTGTTTTCGGCTCGGTTGGATCGAGAATCGGGCTGCGTCGATGGTGTGATTGCAGATATTAGCGATCGTCGTCAGGCAGAAGAAGCACTCCGACAAAGTGAAACGACGAAACGAGCTATCATTGATGCCATTCCAGACCTATTGCTACGGGTGCGGCACGATGGAACTTATATTGAAATTCTGACGAGTAGACACTTCAAAGTTTGTTCGATCGAGAAGCTAATCGTGGGATCGAACGTGCAAGATTCGCTTCCGGGTGAACTTGCCGATCGTAGACTTCACTACATTCAGCAAGCGTTAGAAACGAGAGAACTACAAATCTATGAGCAACAGCTTGTGATTGATGAAGAACTGCGGGATGAAGAAGTGCGGATTGTTCCAAGTCTGAGCAATGAAGTGCTGATCATTGTTCGCGACATTACCGCTCGTAAAGCAGTTGAAGTTGCAATGCGTCAAAGTGTGGAAGCCGCAGAAGCCGCGAATCGAGCCAAAAGTATGTTCCTCTCAAATATGAGTCATGAACTCCGAACCCCGTTGAATGTGATTTTAGGCTTTAGTCAACTGCTATTAAGAAGCGGAACCATCACCACACAGCAGAAAGACTATCTAGACACTATCAATCGGGGTGGAGAACATTTGCTGACTTTGATCAACGATGTGCTAGAAATGTCCAAAATCGAGGCAGGCAAAGTTACATTAACCCCGATCGATTTAGATCTCCATAAGCTACTGGACTGGGTGAAACAGATGTTTCGGATGAAAGCGCAAGCCAAAGGATTACAACTTCTCCTAGAGATTGCGCCGGATCTCCCACAGTTCATCCACACCGATGAAAGCAAGCTGCGTCAGGTTCTCGTGAATCTGGTTGGAAATGCAGTGAAATTTACTGAAAGAGGCGCGATCGCACTTCGAGCAAAACCCTCGGAAGAGTCGCCCCTCACTCTACTGTTTGAAGTTGAAGATACCGGATACGGTATTCCACCTGAAGAGCTTCCTCGTTTGTTTCAGCCGTTTGTCCAGACAGAAAGCGGACATAACGCGCATGAAGGAACCGGGCTAGGACTGGCAATCAGTCAGAAGTTCGTTAACTTAATGGGCGGCGAAATTACGGTGAGCAGTACTGTGGGCATGGGAGCCTTATTTCGGTTTTCGATTCAAACTGCGATCGCAAATCCCCTCCCCCAAAGCACAGAACTTTCGCGCCCCACTGTAATCGGGTTAGCTCCAGATCAACCAACCTATCGAATTTTGATTGTGGAAGATAAAGCCGAAAACCGCCAAGTTCTCCGAGAATTGCTGGTTTCGGTTGGGTTTGAAGTTCAAGAAGCCGTGAATGGTTTAGAAGCGATCGAGCGTTGGGAAGACTGGCAACCGCATCTCATCTGGATGGACATTCGGATGCCTGTGATGGATGGATACGAAGCTACTCAACGCATTCGAGCCGCAAGCGAACAACAGAAACGACTCGCCCCGATCATTATTGCGGTGACTGGAAGCGTGTTTGAAGAAGATCGAAAAATTGCGATCGCAATGGGCTGCGATGACTTTGTTCGCAAACCATTTCAGGTCAGTGTCATCTTTGAAAAAATGGAAGAACTGCTCGGAGTGCGTTATCGCTATGCAGCTTTAGAGTTCAATCCGGCAAGACCCGCGCTTTCATTAACCCCAACAGAGTTAAGTGTGATGCCTGTGGAATGGTTAGACGAGTTAGCGCGATCGGCAAGTTGCGCGAATACGAAACAACTCCTGCACCTGATTGGTCAAATTCCTGAAACTCATGCCCAGCTTGCAACCGCTCTGAGGCAATTAGTAAACGACTTTTGCTTTGAAGAAATCGTCGAATTGGTGAACCGATAAAGCAACTTAGCAAAATTGGATTATTCTTGCATAGCAATGTATGAATACTGTCATGAAGATCGTTCAAGAAGTTCCTCTAATTAGTGTTGGAAATTTTGAAGAGTCAAATGATTGGTCTATTATTCAGGCTGAAATTCGACAAGCAGTTTCCTTGATCGTTCATCCGCCTGGTGCTGAGCGGTTCACTATTAATCCAATGAAACACGGCAATGGAGTCAAGCCAATTAAAGAAGCTTGCATGATTGCTCTGAAAGATCAATTTAACTGGAGGCTAGAAACTCCGCTCAATTATGCGACTCGCTCTCCCGGTAAAATCGATGCAACGAAAGCACTAGACAATCACCTTTTTGCACTCGAATGGGAAACGGGAAATATCTCTTCAAGCCATCGATCAATCAACAAAATGGTGCTTGGATTACTTCGAGGCATATTTTTAGGGGCTGTCCTCGTTCTGCCTAGTCGCAAGCTTTATGCTTATCTTACGGATCGAATTGGCAATTATGAAGAATTAGAGCCGTATTTCGATGTTTGGCGCTCTGTTCAACTCGAAGAAGGATTTTTAGCAATTTTTGTGATCGAGCATGATGAAATTGATAGCGATGTCCCGACGATCGCCAAAGGAACAGACGGACGCGCTTTGATTTAAGAATAAGGAATCAAAAGCTGGGATGAGGCAGTTTTGCGCCGCTTTTGTTTTTTGTTGCCTCTTGCTGATTCCCACTGTTCCACAATGCCATTTGCAAGATCGGTTAATCGCTTGATCGCAGGTTCAACCTCTCCAATTTCTGAACCAATCCAGTAACGATGTAGTTTCTCGGCTGCATAAAAGGTTGTTCCAGATCCGCCGAATGGATCAAGCACGATTTGCCCTGGATTCGATGCCATCGCGATGATGCGCTCCAGCATGATTGGAGCCAATTCATTTGGCACTCGTTTTTTATGTCGCTGATGCCGAACTGGAGGAATATCCGTCCACATCTCTTCGGAGATCGACCATAGCACTTGGTCTGGATCGGGATCAGCGACATCTTTCCACACATCTTCTGGCATATCCCAGACATCCATAAGATTAATCCCTTTCTCATTCAGGCTTTTGCGGTGTCCGCCATAGTCTCGAATTTCTCCACCACAATGCCGACATACTTGAATCGGTGTGTAGATTTTATTGAAGACAGCAGGCTCTCCTTTGGTGTAGTAAATCAGTCCATAATGCGCTGGAGACATTTTCTTACCTCTGGGAAAAGCCTTCGGCATTCGGCAGGCAATCCAATGTCGAAATAGCATTTCCCTCTGATTGAGATATGCACCATAGTCTATGCACCACTTTGGCAAATTGAAGATAAACAGACTACCACCGGGTTTAAGAACTCGAATGCTCTGATCAATCCATGCTTTTGACCAAGCTAAGTACTGATCATTCGCCATCTGGTCACTTACACCTTTTCCGTATTCTTTCCCTAAATTAAACGGGGGATCGGCAAACACCAGATCGATAGACTCATTTGGCAAAAGGGATAGCAACCTCAAACAGTCGCCTTGGTAGAGAACGCCATGTTGACTTGCATAGACTTGTTCTAATTCTTGTTGAGTTAGCACATCTGGGGCGATCGCTTGAAACGGCAACATTCACTTAACCTTCAATACGTGAGTACCAATTTTAATGGAAAAAAGCCAAAAAACTAAGCCGCCCCGATTTGCAGCGGAAAGTAGGGCGACTCAGAGATGCTATTATCCCTCAAGCCTTCTCGCTGGTTGCTACAGAGTTGGGGGTTTAGTCGCTCAAAGTTGGTGAAATCTTCTTTGAGCGGCGCTGGCTCAGTGGTCGGGCAATGTTATCTGCATGTTTCTCAACGCAGCAGGATAATTAACTCGCAAGCTTAGAGGATTTATCTAAGCGAGTCAAGCGAAATTCATTACTCTGAAATAATCAGGAATCGATCGCGGTTTCCTGTTCCACCACCGCTTTCAATTTGCTGTGAAATTCCGGTTCGGTTGCAGTTGGCATAAATTGATGAATCGGCGGATGCACTTCTTCAGGCAGTTCAACAGGTGGCGCTTCAGAATTATCGATTTTATTTTTCGCTTCTTCGGCTTGTAATTTCGTTTTCATCGCTTCGTTTGACGCATTCAAACTCGAAGTTGCTTGCTCGATTAACGCTTCGACCCCGGCTTGAAGTTTTGCAACTCGATTTAAGAGAATTTCTGGGGCTTCAATGTGATCCACGTTGAGAGGTGCGATCGGCTTTGCAGTTGCCGCAAGGGTCGCTGGTGCGGGCAGGAGCACCTCTATCGATTCCACAGGTTTTACAGGTTCTTCTTGTTGAATTTGCTCTGCCAACTCTGCCCAAGGAGGCGGTTCTGAAATCGGCGGATTCGACACCTTTGGTGCAGAGGAAACGGCTCGACTTGGTGCAGGCAAATCTGGAAGAATCGTCGTATCTGGAGGAAATTTCGCTCTTGAGGATTGGGATAAATTGCGGGGAAACTTATTGCAAACTAACCGTTCAAACTCGTAATTGAAGTGATAGCGGGGCTGTTGACGGCGTTGCCAAAGTTGAAGAATTTGTTCAACGGAAACGGCTTTATATCGACCTTGATAAAGGGCTTCGATCACTGCCCATCTGATCCAAGTGGGAGAGTAAGTCGATTGCCAGCGATCGACAAGTTGCCGCGCGTTATTTCCGCCCAAATCAAAACTGTAGTGGATTAATAAATCTACCACTTGGGTCGCGGTCTCATGCCACAGAGACGCATTAGAATCGCCAGAAGAACCGTTCTGATCTATGGTCATAACCCGGTATTTTAAGGCAAAATCGCAGTTGATTTCCTCTATCTAGAACCATTCTTTTTAGAATTGACCGACGATCGCTCGTAATTCGAGTGTAATGGAATTCGATCGAGGGTCAAAACAGATTTGTTACTGTGGCGATCGAATCACGCCGCTTTCAACCGGAATCACACCACTACCCGCAAATGGCTCTCGACTACCCTGCCCCCAATTGAAATCACTAATCTCAAATCCGACTGATCCTAGTTCTTGTACTGGGTTGTATCTCAAAGTGATTCCATACGTGCGGCGTTTGTATTCTAGAAAGTAATCAGTGCTAATTTCTCGACCGTTGCTCACATTATAAGCGGTTTGAAATCCGATGCGGATTGGACCGTAAAGCTGTTGAGTGATACCCGCGTAGAGAATACGATCGTCGGCTAATCGATCGAATAAGAATGGCGATAATCCCGATCGGAACGCTTGCGAGTAAGTGATATTGAACGCAGTGTAATCCAAGAATGGACGAGAGAATCGCCCAAACTGACCGACTAAACTCACGGCTCCGCTAATACTATTCTGATCATCACCATTGCTGTAAGAGGTTCCTACGCCCGTGACACCGACTGCCAGCGCAACAAATGGACGAATCGGAGTTGGGGAATATCGCAAGCCTTGATCCGGAGTTGCGGGTAACGGTTCTCCTTGCCAAAGCGTAAAGGCACGACTCACAGCGGCACTCGCTTGGAATCGACTGAGACTGATCCGATCGTTTGATCGAACGGGTGCAAGTAAATCGGCTCGATCGGTGTCTGCGGTCACATATTGATAGCCGAGTTGGTAACTCAAGTTAATGCCCGTATTTCCAATTGGCACAACTGGCGAGAAAAAGACCGCTCCAACACTGCTTTGGACATCTTGAAAGCCGAGCGAATTATTGAATAAGCGATCGCGATAACTCGCTTCTAAACTGAGCGTATGTGTTCCAATAAGTTGCTGTGCCCGTAGACTTCCACGCAATGAATCTTCAATTCGACTGAAATCTAAGCTGGTCAAAACACCATCGCCGCGAATAATTGTTCGGGGACTTAACCGCGCAGATAATCGACTCCGCACACCGAATAAATTCGCGATATTACTCCGATCCTCGATCGCTCTTTGTACAAAAAACTGAGGAGTCACGGTGAATTGTACAGGCGATTGTGGCAAGACATTGATCTCGCGCTCGATAAAGACACCCCCGCGATCGTTTCCATCAATTCCGAAGTTGAACAAAGCAGGCGATCGCTGATTTCGATCTAATACGATCGTCCGACTCGGTAACGGCAAGCTAAAGCCTTGATCAAAAACCAATCGATTCCGAGTGGTGCGAATCTCGTCTCGAAGCGGCGAAACTCTTCTCAGTTCTGCTCGTTCGGCTCTTAATTCAAGTTCAGGCGGCGAAAATGGATCATTCGTAATCCGAATATTGTTTGCCTGAAATCCTTCTGGATAAAATGCAATCTGAGCCGCTTCAAACCGCAAGCGTCGGACACTTCCTCCTTCTTGCGGTAAGCCTGGAATTCCACTCGGATTCCGCTGAGAACCAACAATCACTCGGACTGCACCTGCTTGAGAGATATTCTCCTGAGTTGCCAAAGCGCGATCGCCCACTGATCCAACCGGAACCACTCCCGCCGTAATATTCGTAGGCAGATTCGGATTGAGATCGGTTCCTGCCGTCGGAATAAAGATTTCACCGCTTGCTTGATCAATGGTTCCTTCTTCTTGAATCAAGTTGTAGCGGAATCGTTCGCCCCGGAGGACTTGATCGCCTCTGGTGAGTGTGACATTTCCATCTGCGACCGCGAGTCGATTGACTAAATTCACTTGTAAGCGATCGCCCGTCAATAGTGCGCCCCGAAACCGCAATGAGACGCGACCTTCAGCCGTAAAAACTTGTCGGAACTGATCGAATTCTTGTCGATCGGCTTTGAGTTCCAGAATCCCTTCAGAGTTCAATCGCTGAGTTGGGATATTGCTGGGAGGGGGCGTAGGAGTCGGGGTTGGGGTCGGAGTCGGGGTTGGGGTCGGAGTCGGGATTGGAAGAGGGCTAGAGGGTGTATTCGTCGGTGGGGGTGGAGTTTGCGCGACGGACGTTTCTGCAAAACTCCAAGTGGGTTCTGAAGCGGAGAGCGATTCGGTTCCCGCGAGATCTTCTGCTCGACTGGACGGTTGCTGCTCCATTGGCATCTTTTCAGGTGGAGTGGGTTTCGCAAGCTCGACCTTGGTAGAAGCAACGGGTGCAGGTTGAACGATCGCAGGGGGTTCAGGAGGGGGAACCGGATAAGGCATATCTAAAAAAATTGAAAACAAACAATAGGGAACAGCATAGGCACTTTAGCGGATTGACGAGTGCGATCGCCAATTTGATTCCGAGGAGGTTTCCTATAAAAAAAGGGCAGGTCTTCTGCCCTCTCGTTCTCAAGTGCGAGAATGAATTATTCTAAGTCGCGGCGGTTGGGGTTCCGCGCGGGGTCGTTTGAAAGGAACCCGAAAACGAATAGTCCAACGAAAAATGCAACAGTGATATATACAACGATTTTGAGCGTGACCATGCTATTAACTCCAAAGGCGATGGGAGATGTTTGGGAATCGTCCCTTTATCTTACAGGAGTGGGGGATCGTTTTTAATGACTGCGAGTGAGCCACCGCCAGAAGAACACGATTCGCTGTTCCATCCACAAGAAGCCAGAATCAATCCATTGCAGGAATTTTTGCCAAGGAGTGAGTACATATTCGACGTGAGTTGCAGGTGTTTCGATCCAATCGAATGCAGTTTCGATCTCAGAACGTTCTGGAAAATCTACAGCGATCGTGTTCGTTTGAGTTGAGATGATTTCGGTCGAATTCAATTCGGTTGTGAGTTGAGATCGCGTTTCTTCAACGAATTCCGATCGCGTTACGATCTCTTCGGTTTGAGTAATGACGATTGATCTTTCTTCCCACACAACGACTTTCTTTTGATGCACCATCACACCGGAAAGTTTTCGCAAATACTCCCGAATTCGCTCTTTTAATGAAGGTGCAAAAGAGAACGCTAGCTTCGCTTCACGCAGTGACCGAGTTTCACCAAATCCGGTCGCTGTTCCTTCTAAGATTAGAGTCTCCGGAGGTGAAATCGCTCTCGAATCGCGTCCCGAAACCCGAAACAGATCTCGGAATCCCAAATTCGTCGGAGATTCTGCCATTCCTGAGATTGCACCTTGAGGCGAAGCAAACCGCGTCCGTTCTCCAAAGAAGTAATGAATTGCTGCCCAAATCAATGCTTCTAAATCTGCTAAATTCGGCAATTGAGCAAACCAAGACGTGATATTTCTCGGACTCGGAGGTTTCGGAATTAATGTTCCAGGATTCCAAGCAGAAAGAGGAACAGAGGGAATAAACCAATCGAGTTCTCCGGGTTGCTCGACGATTTCGGCTTCTTGGAAGAGATTAACTGAGATCGCGACCGGACTTGTTTGCACCCAAGCCATCAATTGACGAAAGACTCGAATCGGCGGCAGTAACGTTTCTCGATCTTCCGGTAATCCAAGCGGCGCAGATCCTAGATAGAGCTTCCGTTTCCATTGCCAATATCGCGCCAGTTCTAGCCGGATACGATGTTCGATTTGCTGCTGTTGTTCAGGAGTGAGAATATCGAAAATCACATTGTCTTCAAGGACGAGAACGAATTTTCGAGTATCAACGGCGCAAGCGATCGCTTGGATATGATACGGATTTGCCGCGATCGATTGCTCTTCATCCCGCCGCATCAAGAACCGTCCAATCAACACCAGCGGCTGTCGATCGCGCAAAACAGGCAGATTTCCACCGCTGACCAATGCTCGCTTTACTGCCGTCAAAACATTTTGAATCGGTGCATCGCTTAGATTATCGGGGTCAACGACGATTTCTTCCCGACTCATCCGCAAGCGCAACACCGCTTTTTCCACAGTGCGTCCGATTTGTTGCCCGATTGCTCTTGTGCCCTGAAACGCGGCATAAATCGGGTATAGCAAAATCTGAGTTGTCCAGATTGCCGTCACTTTCGCGTGTCTGAGGAGAGTCGCGCTTTTGTCAGCAAGCTTTTGGGTTTGCTGTGTGACAAACTTAAAAAATTGGCTTTGGTAGCGTCGAGAAGTCATAGACTGGAGGGCGGATCGCATTTCTCACCCCCATCATATCGGTATGACTGACGTTCTTGCTGCATCATTTATCGAGCGTTTACGCAACTTAGTTCAACAAGATGCGATCGAGCATTGGTCAGTGTGCGAAGATTGCGCGATAGAAAATGTTCCGTCACAGTCATTTACAAAAATTGAACTGAACGAAAAGCGATATCTTGTGTGGGAAAAAGGGCGAGAAGTTCGCTGGTTCTATCAAGAATTCGTTTTTCCTGAAGCGTTGAACGAGTATCCGGTAGCAGGTTTAACGCTGAGATTGGCTTTAACCTGGTGGGCAGAATTCGCAGAAGTTTATGTGAACGGTGAGAAAGTTCAAGAAGGCGATTTATTCGATCATTCTTGTCGAATTGTTTTAAGTTCTAGTGTCGTTCCAGGTGAGAAAGTTGCGGTTGCAATTCGATTGATTAGTCCGGGGCATGACATTGGGGGATTAATGCGATCGCGTCTTATTTATGAATCGAGTTACGACGAAATTGATCCGGGATTTGTTGCGGATGAATTAGAAGTTATTCGAGCTTATATTGATGCGTTTGAGTTGGAGAAATTAGAGGAGTCATTTGAAGAAATTCATTCATCGCATTCACCCGCCCCGGAATGGAATTCGGGGCTAACAGAACAAAGTCCACTGAAGGGGACTGAAGACGATTTAGAACGACCTCTTCAGTCCGTTTCTAACGGACTTCGCACCGATAGCCCCGAATTCCATTCCGGGGCGATATCGAAACGAGGCGACAAATTCTCATCAATTTCAGAAATCGAATTTGATTGGGAAATTCGCGATCGCGCAACATTCCATCAATCTCTAGAAAACCTAAGAACTGCCCTTCTACCGATTAGTTCTAAAATCAAACAACACACAATTTTTCTACTCGGTCACGCTCATCTAGATATGGCTTGGCTCTGGGATGTGGAAGAAACTTGGAGAGCCGCAGAACGCACCTTCGTTTCAGTTCTAAATCTACAAAAAGATTATCCTGAGCTTACCTTTTGCCATACAACGCCCGCTCTATACGAATGGATTGAGAAGAATCGACCAGAGATTTTTGCTCAAATTCAGGCGCAAGTGAAAGCTGGAAAGTGGGAAATTGTGGGCGGAATGTGGGTTGAACCAGAGATGAACTTGATCAATGCAGAATCGATCGCACGTCATCTCTTATATGGTCAACGATACTGTCAAGAAAAGTTTGGCGAAATCTGCCGCATTGCATGGCTTCCTGACACGTTTGGCTTCAATTGGCAAACTCCTCAATTTCTCAAACTTGCAGGGATTGATTATTTCGTCACTCAGAAACTTCGATGGAATGATACGACGCAGTTTCCGTATGAATGGTTTAGCTGGCAAGCACCCGATGGCAGTCAGGTGAAAAGTTTGATGTCATCCCCGATCGGGGAATCGATCGAGCCGATCAAAATGGCGAAATTTGCTTGGGACTGGATCAAGAAAACTGGGCAACCTCATGCGCTGTGGCTGTTTGGCGTGGGCGATCATGGGGGCGGTCCGACGCGGGATATGTTGGAAATTGCGGAACGATGGAAGCGATCGCCCTTTTTTCCAAAGTTAGAATTCACCACTGCTTTGAACTATTTAGAAAGCTTAAAAGCTCCAAAAGAAACTTGGAATGATGAGCTTTATTTGGAATTTCATCGCGGTTGTTATACAACACACGGCGATCAAAAGAGCTTTAATCGTTTACTTGAGTCGCTCTTAAAAGAATCTGAGCTTTGGTCATCTTCTTCCACAATTGCCAGAGAAGAAACTTATTCAAGCTCTGAAATAGAAGATATTTGGAAAGAGGTTTTATTCAATCAATTTCACGATATTTTACCGGGAACATCAATTCACGAAGTTTTTATAGATGCCAATAAAGCATGGAGATTCGAGCAATTCAATTGTATAAAACTTATTTCGGATGCAAAGAGCCTAATTGCAAGCTGCATACAGCCTTTAGTTCTACCTCATCCAGATGCTAAATTGATTGTTGTTTTCAATTCTTCAACTTGGACAAGAAATGGATTTATTCATCTTTCAGTTTCTCGTAGTTTAGTAAAAAATCACAATCACTGGGAGATTACTGATTTAGAAGGTAAACGAGTTGAAAAACAAAATCATTCCTATCCTTCCATGAAGAAAGATGACTTTCATTACATCACTTTTTTTGCTAAAGGTATCTCATCAGTTGGATACAAATCATTTTGGCTTATTCCTGCTGAAAATAGAATTAGAACTCCCCTTGAATTATCAAATTCACTGACACTTGAGAACGAATTTTTACGAGTTTCAGTGAACTCAGAGACAGGAGATTTAGACAGTATTTTTGATAAACAGAATCAGCAAGAAGTCCTTAGTATATCTGGAAGTCGTCTTCAAATGTTTCGAGATGAAGGGCAGTATTGGGATGCTTGGAATATTGATCCAAACTATGCAAGTCATGCGCTATCAAGCCTAGAATTAGTTGAAATTAAAGTAGGTCAAACGAATTTTTCAAACATGATGTATGGACAGGGGCGAACATTTCGATCACAGGTGTCCGTTACTCGTCAAATTGGAAACTCTAGATTCATTCAAACTTATATTCTTGAGCAAAGCTCACCGATGCTTGAAATTCACAACTTTGTCAGTTGGCAAGAGCGGCACGTTTTAGCCAAAGTTGCATTTCCACTCAACATCGAATCGAACGTTGCAACTTACGAAATTGCAGGAGGCTCGATCGATAGAACTACAATCCCTCAAACCGAAGCCGAAAAAGCAAAATGGGAAGTTCCTGCACTGCATTGGGCAGATTTGAGCGATGAGAATTACGGCGTAAGTATTCTGAGCGAATCCAAGCATGGATTCGACTGCAAATCGAATCAAATCCGGCTCACATTGCTGCGCGGTTCAGAATTTCCTGATCCAGAAGCCGATTTAGGTCAACATACTTTCAGCTATGCAATTTATCCTCATGCTGGAACGTGGAAAGAAGCCCAAACGGTGCGGAAAGCTGAGGAGTTTTGCAATCCGCTTCAAGCGATCGTACTTGATCAAATTCCCGAAAACGGCGCACTCCCGCCCGTTCATTCCTTCCTCGACCTCGGCTCAGACAATCTCATCCTCTCCAGCCTGAAGCAATCCGAAGACAATCCCGACGAGTACATTCTGCGCTGTTACGAATGCCACGGCGAACCCGCAGAACTCAACTTAAGAGGCGATTTTGAGATCATTGAATCGGTTGATCTGCTCGAACGTCCCCTTTCTGTTCCCAACGAAATCCGCCCTTGGGAAATTCGGACTTACAAAATTAAAAAGAGGGCATCGTCTGACACCCTCTAATCGTTAGTCTTCATGATCTTCAAACGGGTCTTCCAGATTAGCGGAAGGAGGACCAAATGCCGTGTAAATTGCGAATCCGGTCAGTCCAACGATCGCCGCGCAAATCGAAATATTTAGCGCGAATGCAGGCTCCATTTGGGAAAAATCCATGAGAGAAATCTCTTGATAGTATTACGAAATTATTACAAATTTTAACAGACTGTGCAGGCATCGCTCGGAATGCTTTCTAACACTAGCTAAAGATCCGGCGAATTTGCTACAGTAAACATCCTGCCAGGGATAGAGCGATTCTCCATGCTATTGAACGAAAAACAACAGCGAATTTTAGAAATCATTGATGCCGGAAATACGACCGGAGAAAGTATTGCCAGCGCGATCGGCTCTTCGATGCAGATGATTCGCTATTACCTCGATACCCTGTCAGAAGATGGATATCTCAAAGTCGCGAAGGTTTACGACAATGCGACTCGCGAGTTTCAAGTGGTTCGGGCGTATTTAACGGACAAGGGAAAGGCATCGATCGTTAAAACGCCCGATCCAGTCGTTGCCGCTCCTGTAGATGACATGGGGCTGATTATTGAGGCACTCGATCGTATTCAACCGATCGTTGAACAGTTACCGAGCGATCGATCCGAAGTTGCTGCTGTCTACCTCGAAGATTTACAAAACGAAGTCAAAGTCGCTTATCGTCGCAAACCAGAACGCATCAAGGCGTATTTCTTAGCGCTCGTGGGAACTGCCCTTCCCGTCGTTCAGCAAACGGGTCAGGCAGATGTGTTTATCGAAAATGTGCGGTTTCTGTCTGGTCAGTTCAATGTCAGCGTGAGACTACCGGAGAACGTTAGCTAGATTGAATCTCGTCTAACTTAGTGCGAACGGCTTGAATGTCCTGCCACATGAGCCATTTCGGGCTTCCTTTGTCCTTCGATGGATTTCTCAACAGATACGCAGGGTGGAAGATCGGCATATAAAAGCGATCGTCTTTCTCGATCCACTGTCCCCGAACTTTCGTAATTCCTTGTTTGATTCCTACCAGAGCCTTCATCGCGGTCGCTCCGGTTAATAAGATAATTTTCGGATCGACCATGCGAATCTGCTCGGTTAAATAGCCCTTACAGGCTTCCGCTTCATCGGTCGTAGGGGTGCGGTTTTCAGGGGGACGGCACTTGACCACGTTACAGATAAAAACGTGTTCTTCGGTCGTGAGATGAACGGCTGCAAGAATACGATCGAGCAATTGCCCCGATCGTCCCACGAATGGCATTCCCGTCTCATCCTCGGTCTGTCCCGGACCTTCCCCAACAATCATGATCGGTGCTTTGAGATTGCCGCGTCCGATCACCGCATGAGTCCGAGACGCACCCAAATCACAGCGGTGACAGCGATTACAGTGTTCGCCCATTTGTTCCATCGTTTGATAGGTTCCGACTGGAATGGGAATCTTTGCGCTCGTCGGAATCAACTCCGCATCAAACCCGCTCGGAGTCGAAGGTTCCGCTGAAGGCACATCAAATAGGCTGATTTGTTCGTCGTTCGGCATGGATCGTCGGCAGAAATTATTCGATTTATAAATTTTAGAAGGAATTGGGGCGAACTGCGGCAACCGAAAGGCGGAAAGAAGCTTAAGGGAATTGGAACCTCAGAAAGACTGCGGTAGAGTCAAAGTATCCGATGTGCGCTTTCAGGGAGGACTCCAATGCTGAATACGGTACTTGTTGCGCTGGATATGACGGCAAATCCGCCGAAATCAGGACTGTCCGATCAGGTTTTGAACACCCTGGAAGAATTGCAGCTTGAAGCGCGATCGAAGGTTGTTCTCTCCCATGTTGTGCCTGCGAATCGATCCGAAGTTGAAATTGTTGTCGATCGACCCTCCACGGATTGCGAACATTTCCCCTACACACAGATTGAAGAACAACTTCATAGCTATCAAGAACGTTTAGGCTGCAATAGCCAAGTTGAAATTGTCACAGGCGATCCGGCTGAAGAAATTGTGCGACTTGCCAAAATTCACAAGGCTGATTTGATTGTGTTGGGAAGTCGAGGATTAACTGGAATGAAGCGAATTCTTCTTGGGTCTGTGAGTAGTCAAATTGTGGAAGATGCCCCTTGCTCGGTGTTAGTGGTCAAGCCAAAATAACCCTAGTGAAGCTGATTAATTTCTGCCGACTTCCCTTTGATGTTCACCGGATCATAAAAATAGCGTTCGTGAATGATGCGCCCATCTTTCCAGGTTTGTATTCCTAATTCTTCGATCCGAATGCGATAATCGTCGATCGTTGTAATCTCTAAATGCGTTTCGATGACGGAACGATCACCATCGACTAAGATTGCTTCGATTTTTACCTCATGAACTTCCTTAACGTTTGCGTTCATTTGGTTTTGTCGATCGATACTGATTGCCCTTCCCTGACGCGGCGGCTGTAAGTTCTCTTGCACAATCACATTTTCATCGTAAAACCGTTCATAAATCTCTTGAACCGTCGGATTGGTTTGTTGAAACGCCAGCAATTCTTGAACTTTATCTCGTAGTTCCATCCTGTTTCACCGTAGAGAAGGTAACAAACTCTGAGCTTTACTTGCAGACATCGGATGGTTATACAAAACGCCACCCGGTTCTTGATGAATCACCTGATTGAGATCGCCTGTATCGATTCCAGCAAAACCGCTATCGGTGATCAGTTGAGATACGATCGCTTTCGCTTCCGAATCATTGCCACAGTAAAACACTGCATACGGTTCCGATCGATGTGCCTCATTCGCAAAAGTCGCAGTCGGTAATGTGTTGTAAGCTTTCACGACTTTGGTGTTCGGAAGTTTTGCAGCGATTTCTAGACCAGAACTAGCATCGGGGACGCGATGAATTTTGCCATCTTCGCGCAGATACGGATTCGTCGCATCGATCAGGATTTTGCCATCGAGTGAACCCGCCGCAGATAAAGCATCATCGATCGTCCAGTAGTAACAGGCAAGTAGAATTACATCTCCGAACTTTGCTGCTTCTGCGACCGTTCCCGCGTGTGTATTTTCGCCTGTAATGAGTTCAGTTAGCTTCTCTGGATTGCGAGAACTAAAGAACACTTCATGACCTGCTTTTGCCCAATGCGTCCCGATCGTACCGCCAATTCCGCCTGCTCCAATGACCCCAATTTTCATCGCGATTTCTCCCGCTTAACGCAGTGCGTACACATCAAAATCAGCCTCGAAGGTTTCAAAGCTAATCTCTGCAATTCCAACACATTGCAAGCGATTTAGCCATCGATAATTTGGATGAGCCGTTTGTAGTCGCGGAGTTGTATGGATTCTGGCAGATGTTGGAAACTGTCCTTGACTGACGTGAGCATAGCCTTCTTCGCCTAAATCCATCACTCCGGTGTAAGTGAGATAAATCAATGCACCATCATCAGTCTCGATCGTGCCTCTAACATCTGTAATCGCGACCCCATCCGATCGCACGTTGAGCCAATCACCGCCACCTGCTCTCAAAATTCCATTCACTTTTTCGCCGCTCAGTGTCCCTTGTGCAACATAAGCATTGGCACGAATTCCATCAGGAACAGCACCGATCACTTCTGGTGGATTGAGCTGCAAATGATAAGAGAAAAGATAGTCTAACGCATAGTTCAACATCACACGCACCTAGAATACAAGAGCAATTTTTCCAGCACTCCGAGCGGTTCGGACAGTTTCATGTGCCAGAGGAGACTGTTCGATCGCGAATTCTTCCGCAACTTTCGGACGCAGTGACCCGTTTTCTAGTCCCGCATAAATCGCAGCATGAATCTCAGCTTGTTCTTGCGGTGATGCCAATCCGATGTAAAGCCCGATAATGCTCGCACCTTTCCACAAAATCGGAGTCGGATCAAACGTGACTGCACCGTTCGTACCACCGATTACGACAATTCGACCAAACGGCGCAATCAGTCCTACATCGTCTGCAAGTTTCTCAGTCGCATTCATTTCTAGAATCACATCGAATCCTTTTCCGTCGGTGAACGCGATCGCTTTTTCCAAATAGTCCGGTTCTCGATGATTGACTGCCAGCACTGCTCCTTCTTGCTCGACTAACTGCATTCCTTGAACGCTGCCCGCACTCCCGACCACTTTCATCCCTGCGGCTTGAGCAATTTGGACTGCTGCGATTCCGACGGCTCCACTCGCACCATGCACAAAAACAGTTGATCCTGGAGTCGCTTTCGCCAGATTAAACAGAGCGTAGTATGCCGTAGGATAAGAGTTAACCGCTGCTGTTCCTTGAGCAAAGGAAACGTGATCGGGCAAGGGATAAACCGCGATCGCATCTTGCACCAACAGTTCCGCATACGCGCCCATAAACACATTCGTGTATACGCGATCGCCCACGTTGAATCGAGTTACGCCTTCTCCGATCGCTGCGATCGTTCCTGCCGCTTCAAATCCTGGAATGTACGGCAGCGAAGGAGTAGGCGCACCGTGACTTTGTTCGCGAACGTAGGTATCGAGTGGGCTAACTCCTGCTGCATGGACTCGAATCACGACTTGTCCGGGCGCAGGAGTCGGATCAGAGAGTTCAACGAGTTTTAGAACGTCTGGTGTCCCGAATTGCTTAACTTGAATGGCTTTCATTGGATTTTGCTGATTAAAGTCTAAGGGGATGTTTTAGAAGTATTGAAAGACACTCCGCTGCGATTCCATCTCGCCCGGAAATGAATCTCCGGGCTGACAGGGGAAACTCCGCTGAAGCGGACTCGGAGGGAATGTCGAATCTCTTAGTCCACTTCAGTGGGCTTCCCGCAATTAGCCCGGAGATTCATTTCCGGGCGGGTCAATGCCATGATCGTTTCTTTTCAAACACCCTCTAATAGCAAGTTAATTCAATGCGCTTTCAAAAGATGCTACGTTTTTGCGGCGTTTTGTACGTTCTTGCGATCGATTTTTGCGTTCTGCACTGCTTCACGCGGAGTGACTCCCACAATTCGCTTAAAGTGCCGCGTCAAATGGCTTTGATTGGCAAATCCCACTTCAGCAGCGATGTCTGCAATGCTTAATGGACTATGAATTAAGAGTTCTTTTGCCCGTTCGACGCGACATCGAATCACAAATTGATGCGGTGCAAGTCCCGTCGATTCTTTGAATAGATGAGCAAAGTGAAACGGACTCATTTGCACGATCGCGGCTAAATCTGACAGGCTCAAGTCTTGATCGAGTGAGTCGTGGATATAGTCGATCGCTTGCTGCAATTTATGTTTCGGTAAACCGTGATGCGTTGGCGGTTCTTTGGTTCGATGCGTCGAATAGTTCCGTAGTAAATGAATCGCTAAGGTTTGCGCGATCGATTCAACATAAAGTTTGCCGCCGATCTGAGGTGATTCTAATTCTGCTTTCAAGCTCAATGCTAGATTTTGAATTAACGGGTCATGAATCGCTAGTAGCGGCATGAGTTCGACGGTTTCAAGAGTCGAAAGCTCGATCGCAATCTGACTCAACAAGGTTGGATCAATGCCGAGCAATAGAAACTCAGATTCCTTTTCCCAGCGAAGTGAGTAGTTAACGTGCGCTGGATAAATTGCCACATTGCCGCTAAGAAACTGTTCTTGCTGAAATCGCCCATCGATCACCCGTTCAATTTTGCGATCGGCTCCGATGTTAATACTCAGAATGTGTTGAGCTAAGTGATTTTCTGGCATTTCCCAAGCGGGTTGACGATGATGCACCAGGAAAATCTCTTGCCAGCTTGCGATTTGAATTGGCGATCGCGGAAATAGCTGTAGCGAAGATTCGGATTGTTTGAGGTCGATCGAGAGTTCATCACGCATCGTTTGACTCACACAACACAACAAGCAATCACTTTATCACTTTCGATTGTGATTGCTTGTTCGGTGAGATACCTGAGCGCAAGTGATCACAGCATAATACCGCTAGATTGAATTTTGCTTGATCCAAATCATTCACTGAGCGGCAAAAATGCTGTGTTTTGTGATTCTATTACGGTGTGAGATGCGTGTTCGTCGAGAAGTAATAGAACATTGCTAAAAGCACGATCGATAACACGCCAACTAATGTACCAATTAAAAGAGTTGCGGAAGATTTTTCACCTTCAGTTGTGGGTTTAGAATTCGATTTCATTGTAGTGACTCCTTCATAAATTTAGTCACTATTTTGGAAAGAATGAAGGGTGCTTACCTCTGACTTGAGGCTTAAAGCGTTTGCATAATTTGGAGGAGTCGATCGCTAATTCGATCGGCGGCTCCGGGTTGCCCCATGCGTCGTCGTCCATTGTCTGCAATGATTTGAATGCGATCGGGATTTTCGAGCAGCGATTGAATTGCCCGTTTCATCTGAGATGGATGCGGAACGAGCGTCACGGATGCCCCTAATAATCGAGTTTGAGCTTCCGCAAATGCGGGTGTGAATTGGGGTCCGGCTCCTGGAATGATAAAGGCGGGTTTTCCGAGTCCGATAAATTGTTCAGTCGCAGTTCCCGCCATTGCGATCGCGATTTCGCTCCGCTGGATACATTCGGCAAATCGTCCTGGCATTAGTTTTAGTGTTGGTAAATTCTCACCGTACCCATTCACATAAGTATTTGTTTCAGTGAGTCGCCAGCGATAACTAACTAATAATTGATGTAATTGATCGAGATCGATTCCGGGTGCGATCGCGCTTAAAAATTGCAATGGACGATTGAGATCACTTAAATGCTCGATCGCTTGCAGAATTAATTCCCAATTGGCGAAACATTCGGGCGGACGAGAACCGGGAATTAATGCGATCGTCATTCCATCAAAAGTTTCTGACCCTGACCACTCCAAGCCATCCATCATCGGATTACCCAGATCAAATGCCGGAACATTGAAGCGTTTGAGCACTTGAGCAGTTAAGCGATCGCGTGGAAAAACGCCTTTACATTGAGGGCGTTTCATCAGCCAACGATCCCAAGGTTGAAAAATACATCCCGTCGATCGCTCTAATCGATCGTCCCACCAAGATTTTCTCGGCAACTCACCTTTCTCATCACGAATGTAATACTCTGATTTCGCAGTCGCAACAAACGCAAATGGAGCACCACTAATCCAAGCAAATGACATTGGAACAATATCGCCCACCGCCAAAATTAAGCCATCTTTTTTTGCCCAATTTTTGATTGCTTTGATTTGTTCTAGTGTTAGTTTTACTAATCCTCCTTGTATGTCTCTAACCAATTGCTTATTGTCCATATAAATAAATCCGCCCGATGGCATGACTTTCACCGAGCCAATCACTGGAATATTTGCCTTCGTGTAAACATGACCTTCCCCAACGATCGGTAAAGCTTCGATGCTTACAGCACACGGGGACGTGCCCGAACAATCCGATTTTTGCTGCAACGCTTGAAGAATGCGAATGGCGATCGTATCTTCACCGTGACCGTTACTAAGACAAAGCAAGCGCATAGTTTTTAAGAGAAAGGCGGAATTGGTCGAGATCTGAGAGAGCACGATCGCGATATTGTCCATACCGCTCTTGCTTATTGCGAATCTTCTTCGGCAGTTCCGGTAAGATTCCGAAGTTCGGCGGCATCGGTTGAAAATGCTTCGGAGAGGCAGAACTAATAAAGTCGAACATTGCGCCCATCATGGTTGTGACAGGTAAAGTGACTGTCGATAATCCCAGAGCAATTCTCGCGGCATTAGTTCCCGCAAGCCATCCACCTGCACAGGCGGCAGTGTAACCTTCGGTTCCGCTCAATTGTCCGGCGGCGAGTAAGGTCGATCGCGATTTAAACTGCAAAGTCGGCAAGAGCAATTCAGGCGAATTAATAAACGTATTCCGGTGCATTACACCCATCCGAACAAATTCGGCATTCTCCAAACCTGGAATCAGTTGGAATACGCGCTTTTGTTCACCCCAGCGCAGATTTGTTTGGAAGCCAACCATGTTCCAGAGTTGCCCAGATTTGTCTTCTTGCCGCAACTGAACAACCGCATACGGGCGATGCTCTTTGTTCTCACGGAAATCACCTTTTCGAGCATCGAACAATCCGACAGGCTTGAGCGGACCATATCGCATCGTATCTTCGCCGCGTCGTGCCATTTCTTCGATCGGTAAACAAGCCTCAAAAAACTTCGCCGTTTCCCGCTCAAAATCCTTCAGTTCCGCCTGTTCCGCCTTGCACAATTCCTGCCAGAAGTGCAAATACTGCTCCTTATTCATCGGGCAGTTGAGATAAGCAGCTTCTCCTCGATCGTATCGCGATGCCAAAAACGCCGTCTCAAAGTCGATCGATTCTCCCACGACGATCGGGCTTGCCGCATCGAAAAAGCTCATGTACGCCATGCCCGTAAATTCTCGGAGATCTTCCGCGAGTGCTTCACTGGTTAACGGTCCCGTTGTGAGCACGACGATTCCATCTCTCGGAATTTCCGTCATTTCTCCACGCCGCAACTCAATCAAGGGATGATTCGCCAATGTTTCGGTTAATTCTTGGCTGAACACACCTCGATCGACTGCCAACGCTCCTCCAGCCGGAACCTGATGCTTGTCTGCGGTTTGAATCACGATCGAGCCTAATCGCCGCAATTCTTCGTGCAACAATCCCGAAGCGCGATCGGTGGCTTGCGCTCCGAATGAATTACTGCAAACGAGTTCCGCTAAATGTTCAGAGTGATGAGCGGGGCTTTGTCGAACGGGGCGCATTTCATGAAGAATCACAGGAATGCCAGCTTGAGCGATTTGCCAAGCGGCTTCTGTTCCGGCGAGTCCGCCGCCAATGACATGAATCGGAGAAAAGTCGGTCATGGTGAATCGTTGCGATCGAGTCCTTATCCAGGATAAACGGTTCCGGCAAAAGTCACAGATCGAAGAAAATCGACTTTCTACCTACGGAAAACAAGCGGTTAATCCGTGAATTATGAAGAAGTTTATCGTTTCTTCACAAACTTGGGAGCAGCATCCGTGAAAACACGAATATCCGTAAGATCGCCCTGATAGAGATTCGATTCACAATCGACGATTTTAGATGAAAGGACGATTCACAACGAGTTCAATCACCAGAGTCTAATTTATTCGTTGCTAACGATATAACGATAAGGGCTGTGATTGCCTTCAATAACACCGTAATAATTCGGTATCTTCACGATTATTTTATGAAGAAGAGATAAATTATCCGTAATAACACTGGATTTTTCTCCGGGGATGCCCTAATGTATGTACAGAAACCGAAACAGATTATCTCTACTCAGAGCCGTTTAATCAGGTTGCTCTACCTTTATTCAGCATTTATCAAGGAGTTCAAGGTGCGGGCTCTCTTCAGGCAATGAACTTCATATCTCGCGATTCCAGGAAGCAACCGGAGTATTTTCACGGAGAGGTTGCTTCCTTCATCTATGTGAAGCCATTAGAGAGCGATCGAGACTAGAATTCAGAAAGTCCCCGCTGGTCTGAAGTTATGCGATCGTCTCCGTCTCGTTCTCCGCTGCGTCGAAATCTCTTGTTTGAAAGAGCGATGGCGTTTTTGGCAGTGGCAAATTTGGGATTGATTGCATTCGATAGCGCGTATTTGCCGTGGCGCGATTTCTGGTTTCGCAACTTTCCAGAACTGACCCGAACTTATGATCGAGTCAAAGGCATTGAACCCCATCGAGATACCACTGCTTATTTAGAAACAGTGGATCTTTTGCAGCAAGAACTTCAGCAGACTGGATTGCAAAGTTCACAAGTGCAAGCAAGATTACAAGAATTACGCGATCGCAGTAACGAAATCATCGATGATAATCCCTTTGCTGTCGCCAATAAAAGTGGAACGCTAGAGAAAATCAAGAACCGAATGCGGGAGCACATCTTCGAGCAACGTAGACGTGAATCATCGAAACAAGCTTTCACAACATTCTGGAGTACAAATCATCTCACACAGCGCGGAGTCAATAACGAACTAGAATTTTTTAATCGTGAGATTCGCCCGTTGGTTGCCTCGAACTATTATCGATCGATTGGTGAGAATGGCGAATTCGTTGATTGGTTCTGGCTGATTGATGCGCCGTTTGTAGCAATCTTTGCGCTAGAGTTTATCGCCCGAACGTTTTATCTTAGTCGTCGCTACAAGAGCCTAAGTTGGCTCGATGCTATTCTCTGGCGATGGTATGACATCTTTTTGTTATTGCCGTTTTGGCGCTGGTTGCGAGTGATTCCGACGCTTGTTCGACTCGATCAAGCTCGAATCATTGATCTCAGCCGGGTTCGTCAGCAAGCAAGTCAAGGCTTTGTCGCGAACATTTCCGAAGATGTGGCAGAAGTCGTGGTGATTCAAGTGATCGATCGATTGCAATCGTCGATCGAACGAGGTGAATTGTCTCGCTGGATTCTTCAATCGGCAAATCGTCCCTATATTGATTTGAATCAACGCGACGAGATTCAAGAACTCGCAACCCATTTCTTGAAAACAACTGTCTACAATGTGCTGCCGAAAGTGAAGCCAGATCTAGAAGCATTATTGAGACACAACATTGATATGATTCTGAGTCAGTCACCTGCCTATCAGGGATTGAAAACGATGCCGCTCGTGGGAGATTTGCCGCGCCAGATTAATGAACGATTAGTGGCAGATGTGACGAGTGGAATGTATGACGCGATCGTACTTGCCCTCAACGACAAAGTTGGAACCGAATTGACGAGTAGATTAGTAAAGAATTTTAGTCAACACCTAGTGACAGAATTGCAACAACAGCGATCGCTTCAGGAGATTCAGAGTTTAGCGATCGACTTACTCGAAGAAGTCAAAGTGAACTATGTACGGCGATTGAGCCAGGAAGATGTCGAGGGCATTTTAGAAGAAACCCGACAGACTCGGAAACTAAGGAGCTAAGTCCGACTGTACAACGTAATGACTGTCACTTCCGGCGGACAGAACAATCGACCTGGAAAATAAGTTCCTAATCCTCGATTCACGTACAGTCGATTACTTCCTACTTGATGAAAGCCTTTGACCCATTCCCAGTGCTTCATCACCCGGTAACACGCTTTTAAGGCTGAAACTCGATGCCTCAGATTTCTAGGTAATGTTCGATAGAGATACGCACAAGTCACAGAAACATTCAAAACACCAGGAATAATGATTTGTCCGCCGTGACTGTGACCGGATAGCTGTAGGTCTACGCGATACTGTTGCAGGGATTCAGCACAGTCAGGATTATGAGCGAGAACAATTCGCGGCACATCTACGGCGAGTTGATCCATTAATTCACCCGATCGCTTGTAAGCGCCTGACCACAGATCCGCCAAACCCACCAGCGCCAGTCCTTCCCCCACTGGATAAGCAATCTCGTTCCACAGAACTTTGACATCCACTGTTGCAAGTGCATCGACGATCGTTTGTTTACTATCGCGACGATGTAAATCATGATTGCCGAGAATTCCATAGATTCCTGAGCGACAATCGATCTGTTTCAATCGTTTGGCTAATTCATAAATCGGCTTCGGATCGTCGGTGACAAAATCGCCTGTGATCACAACAAAATCGGGTTCGGCTTGATTCGTGGCATCGATCGCATCTTGCAAAACTTGATCCGACAATCGCTTGCCGTCAAAGTGCAAATCGGAAAGCTGCACTAATTTTGTGCCATTAAGGTGAGGAGGGAGATTGTCGATCGTCACTTCCAATTTTTCGACTTTGATCGACTGATTCAATAAAGGCTGCATATCGTCTTGCTATCACGCGCTCTCAGCTTAACAAAACTAAGTCAATCTGACCGAATCCTGAACGGTGTGAAAAGAAAAAACAAATCGTCTAAAATCTGACGCCACATCTGCCCCATGTAAGAATTCGTAATAAAAACGCTCAGCAAATCGGAATACCTTAATAAATAGCGAAACAAGGTGATTCTGACATTTAGGGTACGATTCCGGGTTCAAAGCCTTCAACTGCAACGGATTCGGGAATTTAAACTAGAATTTGGGATCGCCAGCGGAAAAATACACGCCAGCGAACTACTTAATTTACAGTGTTGGGAAGTTTAGAATGAGCAGCAATTTAGCAACAAAACTTCGCGAAGGAACCAAAAAAGCTCACACGATGGCGGAGAACACAGGCTTCATCGCGTGTTTTCTAAAAGGAACGGTCGAGAAAGAATCGTACCGGAAGCTCGTTGCAAACTTTTACTTTGTCTATTCGGCGATGGAAGAAGAAATGCGCCGCCACAAAGATCACCCGATCTTGTCGAAGGTGTACTTCCCAGAACTCGAACGCAAAGAAACGCTAGAGCAAGATCTGGCTTACTATTACGGCAAAAACTGGCGGGATCAAGTCGCTCCTTCGAGTGCAACTCAGTCGTATGTGGCGCGAATTCACCAGATCGGACATAGCAATCCTGAACTGCTGATCGCTCACTCGTACACACGCTACATCGGTGACTTGTCCGGCGGTCAAATCCTCAAGAAGATCGCTCAAAATGGCATGAACCTCACTGAAGGCGAAGGTACGAACTTCTACGAGTTCAAGCACATTGCTGATGAGCGGGCGTTTAAGAAAGAGTATCGTGCTCGGTTAGATTCGATGCCGATCGATGAAGCGACTGCCGATCGGATTGTCGAAGAAGCGAACGATGCGTTTGGCATGAATATGAAGATGTTCAAAGAGTTGGAAGGCAACTTGATTAAAGCGATCGGGCTTGCACTGTTTAATGCGCTGACTCGGAAGCGCGGTCGGGGTAGCACCGAACTGGCAACGGCGGAATAGAATTTGGGATTCAGTTCTCAATTGTGAATCCTGGAAGCCTAGGTGAAGAAAATCATCGGGTTTCCAGGATTCATTGTTTGAAATTGGTATGATTAGCCCGACTGCTCAATAAGAAATTTTATGGCTGCAAAGATTCCGGTTACTGTCATTACTGGCTTTTTAGGAAGCGGAAAAACGACCCTCATTCGTCACCTGCTGCAAAATAACCAAGGGCGGCGGATTGCGGTGCTCGTTAACGAATTCGGGGAACTGGGGATCGATGGGGAATTACTACGATCGTGCGAAGTTTGCCCCGAAGATGAAACCAGCAATATCGTTGAACTCACGAACGGTTGTCTCTGCTGCACCGTTCAAGAGGAATTCCTACCCACGATGCTAGAACTCCTCAAGCGTCGAGATAGTTTAGATTGCATCTTGATCGAAACTTCCGGTCTAGCTTTACCAAAACCCTTGATCAAAGCATTCCGCTGGCACGAAATTAGAAATGCCGCGACCGTAGATGGGGTCATTACCGTGGTCGATTGTGAAGCCGTTTCCACGGGAACTTTGGCGGCAGATCTTCAAGCCGTGGAAGCTCAGAGACAGGCTGATCCGAATCTCGATCACGAAACGCCGTTACAGGAACTATTTGAAGATCAGTTAGCCTGTGCGGATCTCGTGATTTTGAATAAAACCGATTTAGTCGATTCCGAAGCTCAAGAACAAGTTCGATCGCTAGTCGAACAAGAACTACCCAGAGCCGTAAAGATTGTCGAAAATGGGCGCAACGATCGAGAAATTGATCCCAATCTGCTGCTCGGATTCAATGCGGCAGTTGAAGAGAACCTAGCCACACGTCCAAGCCATCACGACACCGAAGAAGAGCACGATCACGATGATGACATTCACTCGACGCACTTGATCTTGGATAAAGCGTTTGATCCGAATCAACTGCGATCGCGTTTAGAAAAACTGGTGCAGGAACAAGAAATCTACCGCGTCAAGGGATTTGTAGCGGTTCCCGATAAACCGATGCGGCTAGTGGTTCAAGGCGTTGGCTCACGATTCGAGCATTTCTACGATCGACCTTGGCGCTCCGATGAATTGCGGCAAACTCGATTGGTCTTTATCGGCAAAGATTTGGACACAACCCAGTTGGCGGCACAACTCGCTTAAACTACCATTTCGCCGCATTCATCGACCAAGTAACACAGAGCGCGGAACCGCAACCCGACGAATTGGTCGTACAGCGGATTCAGCTTGCACATCGGAGGAATATGAACGATCGTGCGTCCGAATACCTTAATCTCGCGCTCGAACGGGCATTGTGCGGGGATCAGCTTGCAGACGAGATGAGCGGACTTGCGATCGTGGATTTCGATCGCATCGAACCAGTTGCGAATCGGCTTGAGTAAGTCAACTTTGTTGCGGGGTTGACCAGACGAAAGTGGAAAATCAAAGGTAAATTGTGACTCAGACATGATGACCTTCCCAAAAGAAATAAGAGAGAGTTTTGCTTGGTTTCAAAGCTGAGGAATTGTTTCTTTTCTCACTACAAGATACACAGTCAAATTTGAGTTTCCGTGAATTTTAGAAGTGAGGTTAACCGAGCTTTGATGAAGATTGGATGAAACAATTTGGGTGAGTTGGCGACCTAGATTTATGGACCCAACATACCCATATCTACGGCTGAACTCTTCAAGTTATGCAGAAATCAGAATTGAATTCTTTCTGCCTTTTTCTAGAGTTATTTCCATTAAATTGATCCCCAGATTCAGCGCCCAGCACCCTACAGGGTAATTTTTTCTTCACCATTCGATAAAACTACGTCCGCAGATATTGACCTCTAGACATAAAGATAAATCCTCGTAACAATTTCGCGGAACGGTAGTTGTTATTACCTAGTTAATCTCTAGTTATCAAAGACTTTTTTAATGGCTCGATCGCTCGTTTTCTCACAGAATGATTTGATAAATTGAATACAATTTCAAACGAAACTTATCTATGACTTCATCGCTATCCGATCAAATTCGCCAGTTTTACGATGCGTCTTCTGGACTGTGGGAACAAGTCTGGGGCGAACACATGCACCACGGATATTACGGTGCAGACGGCAAACTCAAAAAGGAACGCAGACAGGCGCAGATTGATTTGATCGAAGAATTGATCACTTGGGCGGACGTGACACAAGCCGAGCAAATTCTCGATGTCGGCTGCGGGATCGGTGGCAGTTCGCTCTATTTAGCTGAGAAATTTGGAGCAACCGCAACGGGGATCACGCTCAGTCCAGTGCAAGCAAATCGAGCGACAGAACGAGCGAGAGCGAACAATATTAGTGCTCAGTTTCAAGTTACTGACGCTCTTAATATGCCGTTTCCTGATAATTCGTTCGATTTAGTCTGGTCGCTCGAAAGTGGGGAACACATGCCCGATAAAGCGAAATTTATCCAGGAATGTGTCCGGGTGCTGAAACCGGGTGGAACGTTTGTGATGGCAACTTGGTGTCATCGTCCGATCAATAAAGTGCCGTTGACGGTAGACGATCGCAAACGGCTTGCCGAAATTTATCGAGTCTACTGTTTGCCATACGTGATCTCGCTCTCCGAATACGAAGCGATCGCACAATCGATCGGTCTTCAAGAGATTCGCACCGCTGATTGGTCGAGAGCCGTCGCACCATTTTGGGATGTCGTGATCGATTCCGCCTTTAATCCAGCAGCGATCTTTGGCTTGCTTACATCCGGTTGGACAACGATTCAAGCCGCTTTATCGCTTGGCACAATGCAGCAAGGCTACAAGCGCGGATTAATTAAATTTGGCTTACTCTGCGGTAAGAAAGCCTAGAACCACGGTAGGGTGAGAAAGTCAGGACTCCAGAACGCACATGAATCGAACTTCGTCTTCTAATCCCATCCAACGTTACGCCTATGCGTTTTGGAAATTCTCGCGACCGCATACAATCATCGGAACAACGCTCAGTGTTTTAGGGTTGTATTTGATCGTGTTGGGAAGCGATCGACAACTTGCCCTCCCATTCACCGCATTAATCGCACCCTGGATCGCTTGTATCTGCGGCAATATCTACATCGTTGGCTTGAACCAGCTTGAAGATATTGCGATCGATAAAATCAACAAGCCGCACCTTCCACTCGCTTCTGGAGAATTCACGATTGCTCAAGGTCGGGCGATCGTGTTTCTCGCTGGAATGATCGCGATCGCGGTTGCGATTTCTCAAGGCGTTTATCTTGCTGGCATGGTGGGATTGAGTTTAGCAATTGGGACGCTTTATTCTCTTCCGCCTGTTCGATTGAAGCGATTTCCGTTCTGGGCATCGTTGTGCATCTTTACGGTGAGAGGCGCAGTCGTGAATCTTGGATTGTTCCTGCACTTCAATCAAGGATTTCCGATTCCTGCAAATGTTTGGGCGTTGACGATTTTTATTTTGGTGTTTACGTTTGCGATCGCGATTTTCAAAGATATGCCCGATACCGAAGGCGATCGACAATACAACATTCGGACATTAACCTTGAAATTAGGTCAACGTCCGGTATTTAATCTGGCTCGTGCGGTTTTGACTGCGTGTTATCTATCGATTGTTGCGATCGCGTTCTTTCTTCCAGGTGTGAATGCTCCTTTCTTAGTGTTGAGTCATTTGATGGCACTCAGTTCGATGTGGCTTCGCAGCTACAAGATCGATCTACAAGACAAATCAGAAGTCACTCGCTTTTATCAATTCATTTGGAAGCTATTTTTCTTGGAATATCTTATTTTTCCAGCAGCTTGTTTGCTCGGTTGAGATAGAGCTTTGAAGGATAGTTCGCTCCAGAGTGAACCATGATCGTAATGATTTGGAAGTCGATCGCTCTAGCTTCTCCGGGTTGTTCTCCAGTTCCCGCATTCACCGGATAAGCTGGAAAACAAGCGCCACTGATACTTAAGCGAATCGCACTACCTTTTGGAATGCAGATCGAAACAGGTTGCAGTGGAATTCGGTAAGGAGATTTAGCACGATCGCTGCTCAAATACCCTTGCGTAAAGTTCATTACACTACCATTCGACTTCACCTCGGATAGCACTGCACACAGATCAAAGCTCGGAGAATCTGAACTTGCATAAAGTTCGACGCTCATTTCACCGACTAAATGTAACTCACTTTCTAAAGGCGCAGTTGTATAGGTCAAAACATCACTACGAGCATCAATATTTGATCGATCGAATGCTCCACAAGGATAAGCGACATGTCCACCCAATGCAGGAACAGGTCGCCAAGGATCATGAACAATCACATCGATCGTATCTTCGGATAGTTCGGAACTCAATCTACCATCTCGATCGTCCATTGATGTCAATCCAGAGCTATTGAGATGCAAAATCGATAGTTCAGATGCAGGAAACTCAGCATACGATCGCCATTGATTGCTTCCCATTTCAAACAATTGCACAGGCGGATCAGTGAGTTCTTTATCTTTGAGCCAATGATCAAACCAGCGAATTTGAGCACGATCGCAAAAACTCACCGCATCGGCTCCATAATCAACCGCACCGACTTTTCGCCCCCAAGGTAAGTGCGCCCACACTCCAGCGATTAGATGAGCTTGCTTTGAAGAGAGATACGATCGCAATGTTCCCCGCATATACGTATCAAACCAGCCCCCGATATAAAGCATCGGAATCTCGATCGTACTAACATCCACAAATAATTTCCGCCAGTAATCCTCAGAACGATCGAGCCAAGCCTGATAGTAAGCATCATAGTGAGCATACTTCTGCATGATGTCTGGACGAGCGGGAATACGATCGCTCAATGGCATATTCTTCGCTGCTCTAGAAAGCTCCAAAAATGCAGTCTCATCGCCCTTTAATCTCGCTGTTTCTGCTGCTAATTGAATCGCCCATCCGAGATTCGCAAATAGACAAAACGCGCCATTTTCATAAGCCCAATCTTGATAGAGATCAGGAGCCAACATCGCTGGGCAAATTGCTTTTAATGGTTCGGGACGATTCACCGCTGCATACAGTTGGGTCATTCCCTGATACGAGAAGCCATACATTCCAACCTTGCCATTACTCCGAGGCAAATTCGCCACCCAATTTACCGCCTCGAAGCCATCTTCGATTTCAGATTCAAATAGCTTAAATTCACCTTCTGAAGTGCCGCGTCCTCGGACATCTTGAATCACGACAATGTAACCTTGCGCCGCATACCAAATCGGGTGAGCATAGACGACGGTAGATGCGATCGCGCGTCCATACGGTTGCCGCATCAACAACACCGGAAAGGTTCCTTCCGCGTCAGGATAGTACACATCCGCATCCAATCGAACCTGATCGCGCGTGTACATCGAAAGCGTTTGCTTGGGTAGAACGTTCATTCCATCAACTGTAGGACAATTGCGGAACCGACGATCGCCGCAACACCGCTAGATCTTCCTGATCGAGTTCGACCGGAGTTCCACTGCGAATCAGTTCTGCAAAATCTTCGTTTGGAATCATAATGCACAACGCATACAGCCGCTCTGATCCGGTATTGCGAACTTCATGAATTCCAGTCGGCGGCACGAGCAAGCTATCGCCTGCTTGAATCGCCACTTCTTTCCCGTCACAAATCGCGACTCCTTCGCCTTTAAGAACAAAGAACATCTCGATCGCGAGTTGATGCCGATTCGGTGGCGTTTTTCCTCCGACATCGAAGATTTCAACGCACAAAGTTAGCGAAAAATTTGCGCTTGTGGGATCAAACACGATCGCTAATCGATTCGTATCTTGCGGACTGATGCGGTAGGCTTGATACTCGGTCGGAGATTTAATGACTGGAATCACACAGGACTCTTCCATCGAACGATCCTCAGTTATGAAGGTCATTCGTAATTTATAATTCGCATTTTGTAAGTTTTGTTTATTTATTACGATTTGCGAATGGATAAACGGGTCGCGATCGCAAAAACAGAATTTGTACGATCGCGACCTCCGTTACGATGAACATACTTGAACTGAATAAATCTGCTTTATGGCAACTCGATTAGAAACAATGAAAACTTCCGAATTTCAGAAGGCTCTCGAAACAGTCGAAGCACTCCCAATTGAGGCACAGGAAATTCTGATCGATATTCTTGAGAAACGGCTCGCTCAGCAAAAGAGAGCAAAACTCGTTCAAGAGGTTCATGAGTCAGAACAAGACTATGCAGCAAACCGAGTTCGACGCGGTTCTGTTGCAGAACTCATGGCGGAGTTAGAAGACTGATGCAGCTTGTTTGGAGTAGTGGCTTCAGTCGAAAGCTAAAACGATTACTGCGACAGAATCCACAGATTAAATCGCAAATCGAGCAGACATTAGAGCAACTTGCGCTCGATCCGTTTGATCCAAGTCTAAAAACTCATAAACTGAAGGGCGACTTGGCGAATTGTTGGTCTTGCTCGATTAATTACAGCGATCGAATTGTCTTTCAGTTTGTTGAGAATTCTGAAACCGCAGAAGAGGAAATCTTGCTGTTAACGGTTGGTTCGCATGATGAGGTTTATTGAACAGCGATCGCAGAACTCATCCACGATCGCTTCATCGCTACGCCAATCCCACCAATTTCTCGCTCAATTCCCACACCCGTTTTCCTTTTGCGTCATCACTCGCCTTTTCAGAAAGCTCTTGCACAAACGATTCGCGTCCTTCTTTCTGGCGATTGCCCCAACTCCAATGCACTCCAGATTGCTTAAATTGCGGATCAGCGACGACTTGTGCGACCCGTTCTCCTGCGAGTTCTTGAGACACATAGCCACCCGTAATGTTCTTTTGGAACCAGGGGAAAACCTTTTGGAACACAGGTAAACTATTGCGGAACAAAGGAGTATCTGCCACACAGCCCGGATAGAGCGAGTTAAATACAATTCCGGTCGAGTCGTGATAGCGGCGATGCAGTTCTCGTACCGTGATCATGTTACAGAGTTTGCTGTCTTTGTAAGCTTTTCCGGCTTTGAAGGGTTTGCCATCGATCATGGCGATCGGCGCTTTGAATCCTGCCTCAAGTCCTTCCAAGTTCCCCAAATCTGCCGGAGCCGGAATCGGAATCTTACCGCCCAATTCTTTTGAGTTCGCCGTCACAGTTCCAAGAATGATCAATCGGGGATCAGCGTGTGCGGAATGTTTCAGGTCTTCGAGCATCAGATTGCACAGCAGAAAATGTCCGAGATGATTCGTCGCGACACTGATTTCGTACCCTTCAGGACTGCGCTGCGGCTCTTTCAATAGAGGCAAATAAACGGCGGCATTACACACCAACGCATCGAGAGATTTTCCGCTTTCTCGAAACTGCGTCACAAACTTGCGAACACTATCGAGCGAACCCAAATCGATGTGCATCAGCGTGTAGCTGTCCGGCGACATCGAGAGCGATCGAGCAGCTTGGTCTGCTTTTTCTAAATTTCGGCAAGCCATCACCACGTGCCATCCTCGATTCGCCAGGGCTTTTGCAGCGTACAAGCCGACTCCAGAGGACGCACCCGTAATCACGACGGTCGGTTTTTGATCTTGGGTCATTTTCTTAAATCTTCGTGAATCGTTGACTGTCTTCATGTTCCCATAGGTGCGATCGCACAATTCGCCACGCGCCGTTACAAAATATTGAGCGCTGTGGCTGATTTTCGTTTAAATTTCGCAATCCAATCTTCGATCGTGCTTCCGTTTAATCGCACAATGAGAGTAGGAATCCTTCTATACTTTGCTTGCCCCCTTTTTCCGCCGATATGGATGCGACGCTTGAACTGACTTTGCAGATTGTTGTGACTGTGATGGCAGGCATCAGCGCACAGGTTGTCGCAGAATGGTTGAGAATTCCAGCGATCGTGTTTCTGTTGCTGTTTGGAGTAGCACTGGGAGCAAGCGGACTCAATTGGCTGCATCCGGATCAGTTAGGCGCAGGATTGGAAGTTTTGATTGCGCTCTTGGTAGCGGTGATTCTGTTCGAGGGTGGATTTAATCTAGAACTGCGGGAACTGGGTCGCGTGTCGGACAGTTTGCGGAATTTGGTGACGATCGGGGTTTTGATTACGATCGTCGGGGGCGGAATTGCAGCGCATCAATTGAGCGAGTTTCCTTGGTCGATCGCGTTTCTGTATGCGTCGTTGGTGGTGGTGACGGGTCCGGTCGTGATTAATTCGCTGTTGCGCCATGTGAAAGTCGATCGACAAGTGGCGACTTTGTTAGAAGGCGAAGGGGTGTTGATTGATCCGATCGGGGCAATTCTCGCGGTTGTTGTGCTGAATGTGGTTTTGAACGGGCAATCGAATCCGATCGACATTGCGATCGATCTGATTTTTCGACTGGGAATCGGAGCGGGAATTGGGGCGATCGGGGCAGGATTGATGGGGGCATTGCTTCGACGATCGACATTTTTATCAGATGATTTGAAAACGCTTGTAGTGTTGGCGGGATTGTGGGGCTTGTTTGGATTAGCGCAAACGATTCGCAGCGAAGCAGGATTGATGGCAACGGTGGTAGCAGGAATTGTCTTGAGAGCATTTGCGCTGCCGGAAGAGCGATTGTTAAAGCGATTTAAAGGACAGTTAACAACGTTAGCGGTTTCAGTGCTATTTATCCTACTATCAGCAGATCTATCAATTCCTGGATTATTCGCGCTCGGTTGGGGTGGATTATTTACAGTATTCGCATTGATGCTCTTCGTGCGTCCGCTTAGTGTGTTTCTCTGTACTTGGAAAAGTGATCTCAATTGGCGACAAAAAATCTTTCTCAGTTGGGTTGCGCCTCGTGGAATTATCGCGGCTTCGGTTGCATCTGTTTTTGCGATTCTTTTAACGCAACGAGGGATTAACGGTGGTGATTCAATTAAAGCGCTGGTATTTTTGACGATTATATTAACGGTAGTATTACAGTCAGTGAGTGCACAAGGAATTGCGAATTTACTAAAGATCACCGCAGAAGACACGACCGGAGCCGTGATTGTGGGCTGTAGTCCGTTGAGTTTATTGATTGCTCGACTGTTTCGCGATCGCGGAGAATCAGTTGCGTTGATCGATACCGAACCCGATTCTTATCCGACTGATGAAAATCTCCGAGTCTTTATTAGCAGTGCATTAGACACAGAGGTATTAGAAGAAGCGGGACTTGCATCAGTGGGAACATTTCTCGCGATGACGAACAATGGGGAAGTGAATCTCGTGTTGGCGCAAAGAGCGATCGAAGAATTTTCCCCGCCCCGTGTCCTTTCTGTTTTCCCTTCGGATTCTGCTGCTTCGATAAAAATTCAGCCTGCATTCGCGCCACAATTCAACTTAAAAACCTGGAATCAATTTTTAGCAGACAACGCCGTTAAGCTAGGTGAAACCGAATTTCAGGCGGAAAACTTTGAGGTGCAGCAAGCTCGATTGAGAGCGATGATCGAAGCTGAAACGCTGCTTCCTGTGTTGCTGGAACGCGATCAGAACTTGCAGGTTTGTCCAGCGGATTTAAGTTGGGAAGTCGGCGATCGATTAATCTATTTGCTGCATGATCCAAAACCCAAACTCTTAAAAGTTCTCGGCGGCTCGAATCAAACGAAATTAACGCTAGAAAAACTGCCTGAGATCGAGGAGGTTCCAGAGCTTGAGGTTGATTCTGAAGTCTTTTAATAAAGGTGTAAGCACCGTACTGAAATGATCGGGCTTCTCTAATACTGGTGTAAATTTTACAGGCTATACTTAGAACAACTTGCAAAGCCCCTGCACCTTCGCTGTCATGAACCATTGTGATTCATTTGCCCTTCTAAATTTGAAGTTCATTATGGCAGGCTCGAAGAACGTTAAGGAACCTAATCAAAACAATAGGAGAGAATTAAGTCATGGGCTTCAAACCAAAACACGCATACAAGGCGCTAAAGGTCGCAGTTAAAGTTGCTCCGATCGCTTGTAAGACTGTTGAGTATGTTTACCCTCCGGCAAAGCTTGTAACGTACCCTATCAGGACTGCGGCGAAAGCTGGTAAAGCTTTTCTCTAAGGTTTAAGCAGATCTACATCAACTACTGAAAGGGTGAGGGCATACTCCTCACCCTTTCTTGTTTAAGAAGATGAGTTAGATTCCGATCGCTATTCTCCAGCAATTAATGATTCTGGTATCGTTCGCGTTGGAAGCTTGAGATGAACCAAAGACTTTTGCAAAACACTCGGTTTCACACTCGACCAAACTTGATTCCGATCGTCTTCTGTGTACCCCATTACAACCGCTCCGATCGGTGAGCCCACATCCGGATACATCTCCGGTGTCATGTCTCCACTATCAACAAAATCGGTAATCTGAACAATTCCTCTCACTACGTCATCGCCCAAATCAACAAAGATTCCAAATGGTGCATGATGCTCAACTTTGCCACGAACTAATTCGCCCAGGGGATATTTTGATTTCACTTGATTCCAAAATGAATGACTCATAGAACTACCTCGGTTTCAGAACTCTGAATCACGGCGAACATGAACTAATCTATTAAACCCCGATCGCTAATTTCCACCCGTTAATCATCCCGGTATCACTCGGAATCGCATCCACAACTCTTAACTGCCAGCGTCCTTGCGCTGATTGTCCGAGCATTCTGCTTAAAGTCGGTGTTGTTTGCAGAGAATACGATCGATTCAAAGCCGTCTGCCGTCCCAGCGTTCGACCTTGCAGTAAAGTCACTCGTCCCGAAGGTGAAATTAAACTCACTTCAATGTCACCGAGAAAAGCGTGAGTAATATTGACTGAAACTTGAATATCTTTAACGGTTCCAACCTCGTTGATCTGAATCTCGCTCACAATGCCCGATGAATTGCCGTCAGGAATCATCAGCATATTATTGTTTTCGCTAGAAATCGATCGCGCAACGGTTAACGGAACTCTTCTAGCGATCGCGGTTTGTGTTGCTTTCGCAGCATTCACTTTTCCATATCCAAACCAATCACATCGACCATTCGCATCATACGTTCCTTTGCGAAGTCCGAACTGTGGATCGGGGTCAGGATCAACAATTTTATCTGCGGTTTGCTGTAAGATTTGCCGAACTTCTTGAGCAGTTAAATCGGGATTCGCAGAAAGAATTAAGGCTGCAACGCCCGCTGCTAAAGGTGTCGCGCTCGATGTGCCCCCGAATCCATAGGTGAAGTCGCCCGGTTCATAGCCATCGTTGCCGCGTCGATCGGCGGTCACAATCCCTAATCCTCGAATCGGCGATCGCACTTCTGGCGGAGTCGCAACATACCCAATTCCAGGCAGTCCGACCCCTGGTGGCGCATTGTTACTCGGTGCACAGATCGAAACTTCCGCACCCCAATTACTGTAAGCCGCTTTCTTGTTCAAACTGGTCGAAGCTGAGACAGTGATTACGTCTGGATGAACCGTGAACCCGCCGAGCCAATTGGTATTTCCGCTAATCGCATTGTTTCGCCAGCCGGATTCGTTGATGGTTCCATTCGTCGGACGGTTTGCGTTACCTGCTGCGAATAGAATCACACAGCCTCTTCCCTCTCGTCCTTGAGTCGCGGCACGAGTGATCGCGGCACGTTGACGGAGTGAAAGCGGGTAATAAACGGCACTCGGACCCCAACTGCAAGAAATTACAGCCGCACCGCGATCGACTGCCCAGCCGAATAAATCCTCGATCGTTTGATCGTCTAAAAATCCAGTTGTCCGAATCGGCATCAAGGCACATCCCGGAGCAATTCCCACCACCCCGAATCCGTTTTCTTCGGCTACGGCAACCCCCGCACAAGCCGTTCCATGATCTTCTCCAGCATTATCGGGTTGAGGATTGAAATCTCTGCCTTTGAAGTCTCTTGGGGCAACGATTTTTCCGATTCCTTGAAAGTCGGGGTGATTGAGATCGATCGCATCATCCATCACGGCAACGACAATCGATCGACTGCCTCTGGTAATGTCCCACGCTTGTTCCGCAAACACATGAGAACCAGAGACTAAATCCTGTCCGCCTGTGTGGTTGAGATGCCATTGTTTCGGATAGAGCGGATCTCTTGGGCGATAGTATCCTTCTTGGCGAACAATGATATTGGGTTCAGCGGTGAGAATCTCCGATCGAGTAATCAACCGATTCGTAATCTTCAGCGGATTCTCAGTCGAATTAGCAGTGAGTTGAAAGACAAATGTGTTGGGAATTTCGGGGATTTGTTTGACTTGTTCGAGGGCAAATTCTTGAGCGATCGCGCCTATCACCTCTGGCTTCACAGTCGGATCGAACTGAATCGTGATTTGATTCGTGACATAGAGCTTTGAGCCAGGATTATCTTTCACTTGATAAACATGACTCGCATAATTCACCGTGTCATCAGAGCGAACTTGATTCAAAACTTGATCTTTCTGATTCGGATCAACAATAAATTCTGTTAATTGAGGCGGAGCAGCACCAGGATTGATTTGCACTGGAGCTTTGTTGACCAGATCCCACGCATTCTGCTTAGAAGTCGCGTTTACTGCAATGCGATCGTCTAATTTTTCCACGATCAATTCTTCGCCGCCGCGCTGGAGAATTCGACCGCGATTCTCATCGGGAATACTGGCATTTCCTTGTTCTGCGGGGTTTGTCATGGTAGTGGCTCCAAGCGTGTCCTAACTCGATATCAATCAGAATCTGCCCAGTTTCGGATCAGGCTTCATCGTTTTTTACATCCAGTGTGCGGGAACCTTGAAATTGCGTTGTATCTCTCTAAGTATGTGCCCGTCAATTGTGGACGGAAATTATGAAATCAAATCGCTTACAAGTGCTCTTTACCCTGGCAGTGTCCACCATGATACTCTTGCCGCTCTCAGGGTGTACGCCTTCTTCGACAGAATGCAACCGGATGCTCAAGGGCGTGTTCCACAAGGGTGTTCATCGACTGGAGGTTCGGGCGGAACGTACTATCGTTCTGGTGGCGGTTCTTCGGGCAGTTCTAATCGGACTGGAGTGTCAGGCAGATCATCGGGTCGGAGTGGGTTCGGAAGTTTTGGTGGAGGTCGTGCGGGAGGATGAAGGCATTTCAAAGTGTGGAACGCGATCGCTTTTTCCGTCAGCTTCAAATGCCTTGGTACAATCTTGCACTGATTAATGCAGTGTCACCTGTACCTGAACCTTACGCGCTTTATTATTGTCATCCGGTGACCCAACAGCAGATTTCAGAAATGGAGCGATCGGCAGACCGAGTTGGCGCAGTTCTTCTATATGTCTGGTCTGTGATTCGGGAATTTGATACAGAAACATTGCTCGAATATGGCTTTCCAGAAGAAACAATTCGCGTCGTAAAATTCGATGGATTAGCACCGTTTTGCATGCGATTAGATTGGTGCTGGAATGAGAAAACAGGTGTGCATAAAGTCATCGAAGCAAATGTTCAGACACCAAGTTTTTGGTTTGAATGTATTGAGGGAAATGCCAAAGTTGCAGAACATTTCGGCATGAAGCCAGCGCAAATCGGGCTAAAATCTGCACTGAGTTTATCAATGTCTCAGCAACTCCAACGGGCAGCCGATTGGATTAGAAAACCGATCGAGCAATGCAATATCGGATTAACGACGCTGAACAATGCTGAAGATTTGGGAACGATGCGATGGTTGAATCAATTTGTGAGTCCGGAGCGGTGCGCGTTTGGAATCGAAGAGCTTCGGATCAAAGACCATCAATATCTATTTCATCGAGATAGACCGATCGACATTCTCTTCATGTGGTATCCGGTCGAATGGGCAATTCACGATCGAGATTCTAATGGGGCAAAACTTTGGGATGCGCTCGAAGAATTGATCTTGAAACGGAAAATTGCGATCGTTAATTTCGCGTCCGCTTTCTCACTTCAACCGAAAAGTATCTTTGCGCTCATCAGCGATTTAGGGTTAGATTTCTTTCCGCCGGATCTGGCTGAAACCGTTTACGAATTCTTTCCAAAAACGGCTCAAACTTCTGATGAAATGGGCGATACCTACTTCGCGAAACCTGTTTTGGGGCGACAAGGAGAAGGCTGTTTTTCGATGATCAATGGCGAAATTGGTGTTCAAAGTGCGAATCAAGATCCTTGGTATACCGAGCAAGATTACGTGTATCAAGAATTACTAGAGTTTCCGTCGATCGAGATTGAACATCGATCGATGACTGCACTTTGGAGCACTTGGTTATTCAATAATGGAAACCGATTCGCTTCGAGTGGGATTGGGCTACGAGTTTCTGAAGGCAAAATTACCGATGATTATTCCTATTGGTGTCCGATCGGAATTTCCAATTAAATGCTTGGGAACAAAAAGGAATCAATTGACTTCACCAGAAAATGGATCTCACAATGATAAGATCCGAAAGTTCCAACTAGTCCTACTAGCATTCTGCAAATATTCATGGCTCATCTGAGAACGATTCAACCTCTTTCCATCGCTGGCATTCTTTCGCTCTCAATGCTTGCAGGTGTGATGCTCAAAGCTCCGTCCGTTCAGGCACAAACGCCTGGATCTGGAAGCGGTCAAGCTCGTCCGATCAGCCCCGATGATCCAAACGTGGTGCGTCCAACACCTGCTCAGGGTGGCGGTTTATTAAGTTTGCAGGGTGGGCAACGGCTGATGAATGAAGCAGATCAAGCCGTTAAAGCGCAGAATCTACCACTGGCAATGAAAAAGCTCCAAGAGGCTCGCCAGGTCTACAATCAGCTATCGAATTTCTATCAAGAATTGGCGGCAAGTTTCTCTGGTGTGGATACCCGTGTAGCAGATAGTCAGCGACAAAAAGCACTAGAAACTGCACAACTGCGAGATCAAGCAACGTATCGCTTGGCACTTGTGCATCGGGCGATGAATCAATCGGAATTAGCAGTTCCGCTGTTGGTGCAAATCATCCGAAGCCAACAACCGACCCGCGATCTCGGTAAGCAAGCGTATCAACAATTACTCGAAATGGGCTTTGTTGATGTTGCTTATCCTCGGACTGCGGATCAGCCAGCAAATCGATAAGTTAAAAGCGCGATCGATCAACTCATGGTTGGTCGCGTCTCTAGCCATTGAAGTAACAATCGAGCCACGATCGCAGGCTGTTCCAAATGCACTAAAACGCCTGACTCTGGCACAATATGAAACTCTCGAATTGCATCCGGATTTACGGCAGCAATTTCTCTTCCAAGTTGTACATCGGTAAATTGTGCTTGAGCACCCCACACGATCGAAGTCGGTGTTTTCAACTGCGGCAAATATGGCGCTAAATCAAAGTACAAATCACCGCGCAAAAATGATAGTGCTGCATAATCCGCATTCGGTTGTCGAGCCGATTCGAGATAGGCATTAATCATTTCGGGAGTGACGCGATCGCGATTCGCAAACAAGAAATTCTCTAAGAAATTCCGCACCGCCAAATCATTTGTTGCCCCGATCGTATAAATAATTCGATCCAAAATTGGCGTGTTGATAATGTCGAGTGGAATTCTTCGCCCTGCATTCTGTCCAAAGTCATCGAAGCCAGAAGGACAAATCAGAAACAGCGATCGTACTAATTCCGGTTGCTGAACTGCCAATCGAATCGCAAACGCTCCAGTTAATGATGCGGCAACTAAAATCACTGGCTCATCAGAGATTTTTTTGAGAAATTCAGCGATCGACATCACATAATCATCCGGTCGATAATCGCGTGCAGGATGGCTCGAATCTCCCCAACCGATCAGATCGGCTGCAACAACTGAATCAAACACCGGATAGACTTTCGACCATTCATACGCCGAAGAACCGCCACCGAAACTATGGAGAAAGACGATCGGCGTTTCGTCGCTGGCTTGCGTACGAGTGTAAAAAGCGATCGTGCCGAAGCTAGTTTGCGTGAATTTTTGCCCGAAACCTGGGGGATGAAATCTGAGCATATTGTGCGATCGCCAAAATCATCCCTTTCATTACAGCAAATTTTGCCAAAGCAGAAAACGCTTTTCTTCCGGGATAGTTCTGATCACCTGCGAAAACGTAAAAAGTCACAAAGCAGGTGTTAGATGGCAAACCGAGAAGATTTTCCGTTAACCGAGTTTAGGGAAGCCGTTGAATCCCTTGAACAAGAACTCAAACAAGCTGAAACAGAGTTCAGCAACAACAAAGAGTTAGTAGAGTCAATTCGAGAAACGATAGAGGCAGCACATGAAGTAGCGGAGAAAACTAAGTAGAAAAGTCATCCTGGTAGAACTGCCTTCCTCCGAAGAAATGAATGTAGGTTCTCATTCAGAGGTTTAGATATGGCACGCTGTCCTCAAGGCTACTCGAATTGCCGTCCTAGATCCAGAAAGCATTGTCCTCTTGGTGATCCAAACTGTGATCACAGTTTTCCTGCAACGGAATGGAGAAATGAGCTAGAAAACTTCAATGCTGAATTACAAGAAGTGGCTGAAAGTTCAACGCTTGATCGAGACTTAGTCAGCGCAGCATCTCAAGTCAAATCAATCATTGATACCCACTTTCTAAATTCTGAGGAGGTCTAATCCGAAAGTAAATCATCTAGGTATTCGATCAGGTACTGAACATATCGCCGCAGTTCTCGCACTGAAGCATCCGGAAGTTCACTCGGTAGACACTCACGTTTAAAGAACTTGAGCGCTTCAGCATAAATTGATTTCGTCAGGGTCAACTGCCGTTCAAGCGTCTCATCGATCGGCTCTCCTTTGATCAAGCTGGCTTTCAACCACTCAATCAATTCCTGGATCTCTCTGTAGACGAGGGAGAGAGTTTCTGGAACATTCCATAGCTCATCATTTGCTGCTGAAGTGATATAGCCAAGAATTAATTGGCTCAGCTTCTCTTGATTCGTCGTTAGCCAGTTCACTGCAAGCTGCGACGATCTCATTCGTTCCATGAAGCGATTTGCTTTTTGTGGGAATTGCTGTACTTGTCCTTGAAGTTCAGAAAGTTTGATGTACTCCGGAGCAGCTAAGCCAGTCGCTTGTGTATCTGTAAAAGGCTCTACAAGCGAACTTTGCATTCGATCGAGTGATAAGAAAATCTGGGTCTCTAAGTTTTTTAATTGATTTTCAAGTAATTGATTTATTGTTGTCTCAAACGATCGCTGAGTTTGTTCGTGTTCAAGGCTCAGTCGATAAAATTCTTGTACTTGTGAAGGTAAATAATGTTGAAGCGCTGACCATAGTTTTGTGATTTGAGTCAGTCTGCCAGTTGTAATGAGAAAGGCATTATCGCGGTCATTCTCTAACCATTCTTGATAAGCTTCGTTAATTCGATCGCGTAATCGTAACAATTCCCGCTCTTCTTCGCGCCATCTTACAAACGTCTCCCAACCTTCCATCAGTACTTCGTGAGCCAAATCAACCTCTTTTCCCATCGTCAACAGTCTTCCTTTTGTCAGGCGTTCTAGAATTTGACCCGCTCTTAACAGTTCTTCTGAATTGTCGGTCAGCAGTGACAGCAAACTATCTTTAGGTTGCCGTTGTCGCGTATCTTTCATTTCTCTCCCTGCATGAACTAGATTGAGAAAAATCTGTTTCACCCAAATCTCTGCCTGCTGTCCAAAATCTCGAACAATTCCGCGATAGATCTCTTGAGCATGAAGATTTAACGTACCTTCGATGCGTTCAAGCTTGTTGTATTGTGCCAAGGTTAATCGATGTCCTTGCTCGGTTGCAGGTTGCCAAAGTTTCGTTAGCGTAAACTGCAACAGCGGTAATGAAACCGCCTCCGATCGAAAATCTTCCAAAATCGCGTTCAGTAAGTCCTCATCAACTTGATAGCCTTGAACTTCCGCAGGTTTGAGAATCGCATCTCTTAGCTCATTGCTGCGAAGCGTTTGAATAAAAACGGCGCGGTTCTGATTCAGCAAGTTCGCAAGAATATCATGCTGGAGACAATGCTCAACAAAATCAGCCCGGAGCGTAATCACCACTTTGAGCTTTGAATGGGGCGCTTCAGCAAGATCAGTCAGTCGTTGAATAAATTGTTTTTGTTCGTGTTCTTTGCCTGGACGACATTGTGTGAACACTTCCTCGAATTGATCGACAACTAAGAGCCGTGGCTCAATCGCAGCGAATTCCCTTCCGATCGCGCTTTCTGAAATTCCGGTCTCGATCCAGTCGTACACTTGAGCAAGACTTTCTGGACGAAACAAGGGTTGTAGTGCTTGCTTCAAGGCGGTGAGCGGTTCGATCGACGGACAAAACACGATCGCTTTACCCCATCCTTCCCGCTCTAATCGAGGAATCAAACCCGCTTTGACGACTGAAGATTTCCCGCTTCCCGATGCACCAATCACCGGAATTAAATTACCTTGATCGAGTTTTTGTCTCAGCGTTTCTGTGACTTGCTCTCGTCCGAAAAAGAATTGAGCCGTGGTTTGATCGAAGGCTTTTAATCCTTGATACGGACAGGCTTCATCAATTGGACGGACTGGACTGAGGATTTTGGGCGGATGTCGAATCAGCGTAATCGACTGCCCCCAACTCATCCGAATCGGCTCTTGCCCTTTGCCCTTGAGCAATTCATCGACCACGCTAAAAATGCGATCGCAGGTAATCCAGCCGTCGGTTCTAGCTTGCTCTGGTTGTAGGGCTTCGAGCAGTGCTTCGGTGAACAAGCTCAGTTCTTCACCTTCATACGCCCCTTCTGCCCGTCTACAGGCTGCTAAAAAGAAATAGCTTTTTTCTGCGGCATTTAGGGCAGTTAGAGTCGTTCGGACAATGTTCTGTTCTAATAACGATCCCGCATGACAGCAATCTAGAATCATCACCAAACTACTGACCTTGGAATCTGCGACTAATTCGCTTAAACTTCGTAGCGAAATACTATTTTGATTGTGACGAACCACTCGCCTTTCTCGGATTTCAACTTCACAATCCGAAGCAGCTAAAAATCCCTCCTGAGCCTTCCCAGTGAGCGAGTTAAACAACACGTAGCCATGACCGCTAAAGTAAATCACCGCTTCGTGATTCGCGGCTGTTTCTGACAAGAATTTTCGCAGTTCTTCGGTGAGCTGTTCATAATTCAGTGCACTGGTTTCGCAAACTCGGCAGCTACTGGAACTCACCCAATATTCAGGTAAACGCTTCACCTCAAAATCGCCATGCTGTTCGAGCCTTTGGGCAAACTGTTCGGCATCGATCGCGGGTTTGCTTAATTTATTTAACCCAGACCCAGATCGATAGTTGGAAATTCCAATGACCAAGGCATACCGTTTCATGCTGTTCACCCTGATGCGTAATACCTGTCAGTCTACACATATATACTGATAAACGAAAATAACCATTTCCATCTGAGGGTGCGCCATGTCTCAAGTTCAACGCTTGCTAATCGAAGAAGAGGGCGAACGCTACGAGATTTTTGTTGAAACAAAAACATCTGCCAATCTGTCCGATCCCAGTCCTTCAGGCAGTGTCCGATCGGGTGAAAAAGGAGTCGTCGAAGATACGATCGTCAAAATGCAAGATGCCCGCAGAATGATTCGAGGATACGCCTTGTATGCGCTGGCAGCATTCAAAGGGGGATTGGGAACCGCCAAAGTCGAGGAAGTGACCCTCAAGTTCGGACTGAAGATGGGTGGAAAGGCTGGTGTTCCCTTTGTCACTGAAGGTACAACTGAGGCAAATCTAGAGATTTCTGTGAGGTGTACTTTTCCAGATGAGCATCAATCGCAGTAGCAACCTCGATCGCATTTCTTAGAATGAGGACAGTCCCCTCAACATGGAGAACGCTATGAGTGAACAACGATCGCAGTGGGATTTGGGTCGATTCGTGCAAACATTAGAGTATTTTGAAGCGATTCCTATTGTTAGCTGGCTGCAAAGTATGTTCCAACCTCGACCTAATCCGCAACCTGTTTATAACGATCGCATCATTTTCGATTTCAGCAATTCTCAAATTGATATTCAAAATACTTGGGGCGCGCTCGATGATGTCGTGATGGGCGGAGTCAGTGATAGCGGTGTTCGATTAGAGAATGGCGCAGCCGTCTTTTCGGGCAATGTCTCGACTGCGAATTCTGGCGGCTTTGCCTCGATTCGGACTCGGAATTTTGAACCTCCGCTTGATCTCTCAAACTTTACAGGGATTGAACTGCGGCTCAAAGGAGATGGTAATCGATATAAGTTTCTCGTTCGTGATGGCGATGCTTGGGATAGTGTGGGCTACTCTCACTCGTTTGACACGGTTGCGAATGAATGGATCACCGTACAAGTTCCATTTGCTCAACTGATTCCGGTGTTTCGAGCTAAGTCTGTCCCGAATGCAAGACTTTCTTCGGAACACATTCGCTCTTTTCAACTGATGCTGAGTAAATTTGAATATGATGGCGCATTGAATCCGCGATTTAGTCCGGGATCATTTCGTCTGGAAATTTCGTCGATCGCTGCTTACTAGGAGAATACGATGCGGTTATTACACACGATGCTTCGAGTCGGAAACCTAGAAGAGTCACTGAAATTCTACTGCGACAATCTAGGCATGAAGCTATTACGCAAAAAAGACTATCCCGGTGGAGAATTCACCCTTGCCTTTGTGGGCTACGGAGACGAATCGGATACCGCAGTGATTGAACTGACCTACAACTGGGGCAAAGACAAATATGACTTAGGCGATGCCTACGGACATATCGCGCTTGGTGTGGATGATATTTACGCGACTTGTGATGCGATCGCACAGCGTGGTGGAAAAGTCACTCGCCAACCGGGACCAATGAAACATGGGTCAACCGTGATCGCATTTGTGGAAGATCCGGATGGCTACAAAGTCGAACTGATTCAACTCGGTACACAGGGCGCTGAATCTGAGAAAAAAGCTGCGACTGCAACCGCTTGATTTGAGTCAACTCCTCACAGGCTGTTATAACTGATTGGAGTTTGGCAGCCCGTGAGGAGTGATGCGCGTGAGACAAGTGAAATGGTTCTTTCTTGGCTTGAGTAGCTTCGTGCTGCTTGCTTCTCCTGCGTGGTCACAAGAATCCGAGCCGATGGAGCAAGTGACTTCGGTGTCAGAACTATCGGATGTGCGTCCGACTGATTGGGCATTTCAAGCGGTACAGTCGTTAGTCGAACGTTACGGAGTTCTCACGGGCTACCCGGATCGTACTTTTCGCGGGAATCGTCCTTTAACTCGGAATGAATTTGCCTCCACACTCGCAACGGTACTCGGCAGAATCGAAGAACAATTACTCGCAGGCAACACGGGAACAGGCATCACCGAGGATGTGCAAACGATTCGACGTTTGATTAATGCGTATGGTGGAGCATTATCACAACTACGATCGCGGGTTGATAACATCGAAAGCCGGATTGCGACTCAAGATAGCCAACAGTTTTCCACGACAACAAAGCTCAACGGTCAGGTTTATTACGTTGTTACAAATGGCACGAATTCAGAAACGACAGTCATTTCTCGCGTTCGGCTGAATTTGCTCACGAGTTTTCAAGGTGAAGATCGTTTAGTCACGCAGATCGAAGCGGGAAATAATGGGCAAGATGCGATCGCGAATGCACACAACGATCGCCAAAACTTACTCGGAACGACCGGAATTCTTGCGGATGGTGGCGGACTCGATCCAGTTGGGGCAAGTCGCGATTTGAAGATTCGCAAGCTTTACTATGCGTTTCGTCCGGCGAACAACTTAGAAATCGCGGTTGGCTCGAATTTACCGCCGAGTGATTTTATCGATCGTAATTCCTTCGCCAATCAATCCGGGGATAATTTCGGTTCGAGCTTTTTCGCGAACAATCCGCTGATTGTCCAAAACGAAATCGATCGATTCGGAGGAGCCGGAGCCGCGATCGCTTGGTCACTCGATCGAGGTTTCACCTTGAGAGCGCTCTATTCAGCGGCAGATGCTTCTAATGTAGGAGTATTTCGCGCTGCCTCCGGCTCTCGCGAAGCGAACCGCTATCAAGCCAGCGTCGAAGCGGAGTATGCCGTTCCGAATGCCCCGATTAAAGTTCAGTTGCAATACACAAATGCTGAGATTAATGGCACTCAAATTAATGCAGCGGGGATTAGTGCAGAATGGGCAATTCAACGAAGATTTGGCGTATTCGGAGTATTTGGACGCTTGGGAATTGGGAGTTATCAAGGATTTAATCGGTTATTGCAGCAAGACCTTGATTTGAATCCGAAAACCTGGGCGTTGGGAGTGACATTTCAGAATTTTCTCATTCCAGGATCGCGTGCAGGAGTCGCGATCGGGCAACCGTTCATTACCAGACGATTAGGTAACGAAACACAGACGAATTTTGAAGCGTTTTTTGGATTATTGCTCAACGATCGCTTAAATGTCAGTCCTTCGGTCACGATCGTATCGAATCCGAATAATCGGGCGAGTCCCACGATCGTTGAATGGTCGCTGCGGGTTTTATACGGCTTCTAGAATAGGTAGTGGAAACACTACTTACCGACGGGAAAGCCGTGGAATATGATGAGTTTAGGATAAATCACTGTTTACATCCTTGCTCAGACCAATGGGATTTTTTGACTCAGAGATTGTTCAAGACGAAGCGAAAAAACTGTTTCAGGATTACCAATCGCTGATTCAGTTAGGTAGCAGTTATGGAAAGTTCGATCGTGAAGGCAAGCTCATGTACATCGAACAGATGGAAGCCATCATGGATCGCTACAAAGTTTTTATGAAGCGGTTTGAGCTATCTGAAGATTTTTCGGCTCAGATGATGGTTGAACAGCTTAAAACGCAGTTGGGACAGGCGGGTATGACTCCGCAACAGATGTTTGATCAAATGGCGCAAACTTTGGCGCGAATGAAATCTCAGATAGATAAATAATTTTTGGTTTGAAACTCCGTGTCTTTGTTCCGGAGTTTTTTAGTGCAGAAATTCTACGAATCCTTCGCGATTTCGACGACCCATGCAACGTTGATCGCGTTTACCCGACGACGTAGAGACGACCCGCCGGGTCGTCTCTACGAGGATTTCGCGCAAGGATCGATCGACATTCGATGATGGTTCGCGTTACGGTCGATCGAAATCCGAAGGCGGACGGAACCGCTCAACTGGCACATCTTGCAATGCCTGTGACATAAAATCACGCCAAATTGGAGCTACAAACGTTCCACCCGTTGCACCCTGTCCAAGCGGTCTATAGTTATCGTTTCCAACCCAAACCGCCGTAGACAATTGAGGCACATAGCCCACAAACCAGATATCACGCTCTGAAGAAGTGGTTCCCGTTTTTCCGGCGGCGGGGCGACCGATTTGAGCCGCTGTTGCCGTTCCGCGCGTGATTACCCCTTGCATTGCATCATTCAGGGCGGCAGATGCCCAGGAATCGAGTACCAATCTCGGTTTTGGCGTATTGTCTAGAATCACATTGCCACTACTGTCAGTAACTTGAGCAATCAAAGTCGTATCAGAGTACCAGCCATTATTCGCAAAAGCAGCGTACCCGGCTGCCATCTCTAAGGGAGTCAAGTCAACCGAACCCAATGGCAGCGAAATCACAGGATCGATCGGGCTTTTAATTCCAATACTGCGACAGATTTCGACCACTTTGTTCAAGCCGATTTCTTGCCCTAATTTGATCGCTGGAATGTTTCGAGAAGTTTCTAGAGCACGTCTCAGCGTCATCGCACCGCCAAAAGAACGATCGTAGTTCTGTGGGTAGTACATGTCATAGCCATCCGGGTAGCCTACGGGCGCGTCGAGAATGGTTGAATCTGGTGCATATCGTCCAGATGCAAACGCCGCATAGTACACGAACGGTTTGAAGGCTGATCCGGGCTGTCTTAGCGCTTGGGTTGCTCGGTTAAATTGACTCTTTTTCGCGTCCACACCGCCGACCATTGCTTTCACAAATTGGGTGCGGGGATCGACCGAAACGATCGACATTTGATCCGCATAAACTCCCTGAGCATTCAGCGTCCCGATCCAACGACGAGCAGTATCTTCCGCGATTCGCTGCATTCTCGAATCGATCGTGGTTTGAATCCGCATTCCACCTTTTAGAACCGCGTCCCGACCGAATTTTTGCGTCAGTTCTTTCACGACCGCATCGCTCACGTACGGCATTTGACTGGTTTGGAAGGAAGTAATTCTTCCGAGCTTGATCGGCTGTTTACGGGCTTGGGCTTCTTCTTGAGCGGTAATCCAGCCCAGTTCACGCATCCGATTAAGGACATCGGCTTGACGAGCTTTTGCTGCCTTCATATTGACAAACGGACTGAGCGCTTCTGGCGATTGAATCAAACCAGCCATCATCGCGGATTCTGCCAAATTCAAATTTGCCGCGTCTTTGTTGAAATAGCTTCGGGCAGCGGTTTGTGCGCCGTAGTTGTTGTGTCCCCAGTAAATTTGGTTGAGGTACATTTCCAAGATTTGATCTTTCTTGAAAATCTGCTCGACTCGTAAAGAGAGAACGGCTTCAGCAATTTTTCGACTGATGGCGCGTTCTGGGGACAGAAAGAGGTTTTTCACGAGCTGCATCGTCAGGGTCGAACCCCCTTCTACGGTTCGTCCGGTAGTGAAGTTTGCTAAGCCCGCCCGCGCGATCGCACCTCCGTTTACGCCTCGATGCGAATAGAAATAGCTATCCTCGATCGCGATGACCGCTCGCTTTAAATGTGGCGAAATATTATTGAGCGGTACGACTTCGCGATTGGCTTCTCCGTGAATGCTCGCGAGCTTTTTGCCTTTCATGTCGTAGATGTGCGTCGTTTCGCTTGGTTTGTAGCCACGCAGCGATCGCACATCGGGCAAATTCCGAAAACTAATTGCAAGACCGACTAAACCGCCCGCGATCACGGAACTCGATAGCATCGTAATCGCGAGGAGTGTTCCACCTGTGACTTTGCCCACGGACTGGATGAATTCCAGAGTGGTTTCGGGTTGTCTCTGCTGCTTTTGTCTAAGGGTATTCGACGACACGGCAAACTCTCTTTTCGTTAAGAACGTAGGGCATTAAAAAAACAGATTCAGAAATTGGAGAAACAATTCCGCAAAGACTTGAATCAGTGGGGCATTACCGGGGATCAGGTGAAGCAACTCTAGTAGGATAATTGAGACTTGAAAAAATGGAACAAAGTTTCGATGAAGCTCAAACCATCAACGTATATAGTAATGTGGCTAAGATCCGTTTAGCATACGAAGCTGCTCATCATTATTTTCTCAAAAGTATAAAGTATGTCTCACTCGCTTGACTGGTTGTTTCGGGGCACAACGGAGATTTTCCCAGATCAGCCGGATTCAGACCAACCCACTGAAAATTTACGGGTGCGCTTGGAAAAGAGCGACAAACCACTGCGAATTAAATTTGGGATTGATCCTACCGGAACGGATATTCATTTGGGTCATAGTACGATCTACCGGAAGTTGCGACAGTTTCAGGATGCTGGACATACAGCGGTGCTGTTGATTGGAGATTTTACCGCGAGAATTGGCGATCCGACTGGAAAATCAGAAGTCCGTAAGCAGTTGACCGAAGAAGATGTAAAGGCGAATGCGGCAACGTACTTGAAACAGTTGCGCCCGATTCTGGATTTTGAGACCCCCGGACGGTTGGAGATTCGCTATAACTCGGAATGGCTCTCGAAATTGGATTTGAGCAAGATTCTAGAGTTGCTGGCGACAATGACCGTGGGACAAATGCTAGCAAAAGAAGGATTTGCGGAGCGCTACAAAAAGGAAAATCCGATTTACCTGCATGAATTTCTGTACCCGTTGATGCAAGGATACGATTCGGTAGCACTGGAAGCTGATGTCGAATTAGGTGGAACCGATCAGAAATTCAATTTGGCAGTTGGACGCGATTTACAGCGGCACTTTGGACAAACTCCGCAATTTGGATTATTGATGCCAATTTTGCCGGGATTAGACGGGGTGCAAAAGATGTCGAAATCGTTGGGGAACTACGTCGGATTGTCGGAAGATCCGCTCAGTATGTACTCGAAATTAGAAAAAGTGCCGGATAGCGCGATCGCACAATATTTCGAGCTTCTCACCGATTTACCGCTCGATCAGCTACCGGAAAGTCCACGCGATCGCCAAAAATTACTTGCGATCGATGTCGTCTCTCAATATCACGGCAAAGAACGCGCTCTTGAAGCGCAGAATGCCGCTCTCAATCTCGTTCAAGGAGCGGGATCACAGAGTGATTCGGTTCCAGAGTTTTCGCTGTCTGGGGTACAGTTTCCCGCGAAATTGTTCTACCTCGTAGCGGCGGCAGGTTTGTGTAAATCGAGTTCCGATGCGCGGCGACAGATTCAGGGCGGAGCGGTCAAGCTTGAAGGCGAAAAAATGAGTAATGTTGATTTGTTGTTTGAATCGCCGGAAGCATTGACCGGAAAGGTTCTTCAGCTTGGGAAAAGTAAATTCGTCCGGTTCGTGCCATGAACGATCGCATTATTGTTCCGCTCGATGTTTCGTCTGAAGAAGCCGCGATCGCGCTTGTCGATAAATTGCCTGAAGTCACTTTTTGGAAAGTCGGTTTAGAACTGTTTGTCAGCAGCGGATCGAACATTCTCAAAATTCTGAAAGAGCGGGAAAAACGGATCTTTCTCGATTTGAAATTCCACGATATCCCCAATACGGTCGCGGGAGCTTGTGGAGCGGCGGCGCGATTCGGAGTCGATCTGATCACGATTCATGCGACGGCGGGTAAGACTGCGTTGGAAATGGCGCAAAAGGCGATCGTATCGAATACGCCCGAAGGTTCCGCACCTTCTAAGTTAATCGCGATTACAGTATTAACGAGTTTATCGGCTCGATCGCTGGCGTTTGAGTTGAAAATTCCGTTAGAACTGCCGGAATATGCCTTAGAAATGGCGCTACTAGCAAAAGAAAGTGGATTATCAGGTGCAGTCTGTTCGCCGCATGAAGTCGCCCAATTACGTGAGGTTTGCGGGAACGAATTCGTTTTAGTCTGTCCGGGTGTGCGTCCGACGTGGGCGGCAGCGGGCGATCAACAACGGATTATGACCCCGAAACAGGCAATTCAGTCGGGGGCATCGTATCTGGTGATTGGGCGACCGATTACGGCGGCGAATGATCCGGTGGCGGCATTCGATCGTATTTGTCAGGAATTGGTGGGGTGACGGTGACGTTGGGTAGAGACGACCCGGCGGGTCGTCTCTACGGGGGGTATCGGGTAAACGCAACATCGATCGCATTCACATTCCAAATTGATCCATTTCAAATATCGGGATTATGAACCGTAGAAATTCCCTTTTTGTCCTAGGTCTAACCCTTCTCCTGAGCAGCATTTCGATTCCTCCTGCCCAACCCAAACCGATTCCATTAGCAACGACTGAAGCGCGAATCCGTCAACGACAGGATCAACTTCGACTGATTTCACCTGCTGCTTATGATCTGACTCGTTACCCAATCGCGGATCAAAACGAACGCCACTGGCGACAACTCCTATGGGCAACCGCTGTCATCGAACCCCAAGATGCCTATGTGCGAGACGCGATCGCACAAATTCTCACGCTCACTCCACAAAGACTTTCTCCAGCTCAATCTCGCACCGTTGAGATGGCACTGCAAATCGCTACACAACTCTATTCCAGCAATCCCACTCCGAATTTACAACAGCAATTCATTCAAACGATCGCTCAAAGTCCCAACCCCAGATGGGTCGCAATGTCGCTGTCTGCCCTGTCAAAAGGTGGCGCAACCACAACACAGAAACAACAGTGGATCAATCAAATTGCACGACGCTTTCCGAAATGGTCTGAGAATGTCAGCCTCTATACAACGATTAAAGAACTCACAACAGTCGCGCAAACGCCACCGATTCGAGATTTATTACGGTGGACGATCGTACCGAATCAACAACAGCTTTACGTGTTTTGTCAGCCCGATCGCGCTCAACTCTGTACGGCATTTCTCAGAGATCGAACCGGGCGATTTGTGCGGAATAACGGGCGATTGTGGTCGATGCCACTATTAACGCGATCGCTACACAATCTCTCGTGGAATTTCTCACGTGGCTATACGCCCCAAGGCATTTATCGCATCGAAGGAACGATTCCCCAACCGGATACAGAATACTTTCGCGCTTATGGGTTTTATCCGTTAGTGCAACTTTTCGCGCCCTTGGAACCGGGAGTAAAAGAATTCATTCCCGGACGCAGAGGAACCTTGACCGGAAAGCTCGATGGTTACAAAGCATTACTTCCTCCGAGTTGGCGAGAATATTTTCCGATTCAGGCAAGCTATTGGGCGGGATTGTTCGGACGCAGTGAATTTCGCATTCATGGCAGCGGAGAAGATCCGAACTTTTTTACGAACAATCAACGGTATCCGCAAAGTGAAGGTTGGAATCCTGCGATCGGTTGTCTCTCTGCGCTCGAACTCTATGACAGTACTGGACGGGTTCAAGCGGCTCACATGCCCGATATATTAAGGCGGCTTGGATCGAGACCGACCGGATATCTAATCGTTGTAGAATCAGCCAACACGCCCGACGCGATCGCGGCTCAAATCAATGCCCTTTAATCTCTATGCGTCTTTTTAATGTTCTATTCACGCTTGCATTGATCGTTACTACGGCAAAATCGACCTTGGCTCAATCTGCCGCAGACTATCGCCAGCAGGGAATTCAGTATCGCGCTCAAGAACAATTTCCAAGCGCGATCGATGCCTTTCAAAAAGCGGTCAAACTTGATGAAAAAAATCTCTCCGGTCGGATTGGACTCGGTTGGACATTGCATTTAGCAAATCGTCGCGAAGAAGCGATCGACGTTTTGCAAAATACAATTCCCTACAATCCATTCAACATTGAAACCTTTAACGCGCTAGGGATTGCTTACTTAGTGAACGGAGATTTGATCAATGCAGTTGCCGCTCATACTTGGTCAACAATGCTCGATCGTAATAATGAAATTCCGTTCTTTAATCTGAGCTTAGCTTACGAACGATTAGCTATGTATGATTGGGCGATTGAATCCGGGAAACGGGCAGCAGAACTAGAACCGAACAATCCGCATCCTTGGATTGCACTCGCGATCGCATATCAAGGACAAGGGGATCAAGTCTCTGCAAAACAGATCTTTCAGCAAGCGATCAATGTAGATTCGAGATATGGCGATCGCGATTCCTTGAACTATCTTTCTAGAGCAGCATTCAGCCCAGAACAAATCAAAACGGCTCAGCAACTCCTCGCTACCATCCAATGATGTTTACCTATCACATCCCTGAACACGCTGATGAGCTAAAACAATTAGGCAAGATTTTAGCTCAATGTTTTAATGCTCCAGTGCCAGACGAATCTGTGTATCTCAATCGAATCGGGATGCAGAACACTCGAATCTTGAGGAGCAATGATCAAATTGTCGGTGGTTTGGGATTGTTACCCCTGGGGCAATGGTACAACGGTAAAAACATTCCGATGACTGGAGTTGCAGCAGTCGGAATTGCTCCAGAATATCGGGGGAAAGGAACTGCGATCGCACTAATCCGCTCAGTACTCGAAGAACTCTACACTAAAGAAATTCCCATTTCTGTACTTTTTTCTGCGGCTCAGCCTTTATATCGAAAAGCTGGATACGAACAAGCTGGAACACTTTGTACTTGGGAAGTCTCAACCGATAGTATTCATAGTCAGCAACATACTTTAGAAGTTCAATCGCTTGACTTAGATTCCGAGCTATTTGAGAAACTCTACAATCAGCAAGCTTGCTATCAGAATGGATTTCTCGATCGTAATTCGATCCTCTGGGAAACCATCAAAGAAACTCCACTCTTTGCGTATCAATTCGAGGACGAAGGCTATATTCTCTTTCGACAACAACAGAATCGCATCATTATTCGAGATTGGGTGTTACTCACACCTGCGACTGTGCGGCAATTTTGGACATTTTTAGGAAATCATCGATCGCAGATTGAGCACATCGAATGGAAAAGCTCTCCGGTTGATGCGTTGAGTCTTTGTTTACCGGATCAAACTGCACGAATTCAATCTATCAGCCGTTGGATGCTGCGGATTGTTCATCTTCAGAATGCACTCGAACAACGGAACTATCCAAACATCAATGCTGAGCTTCATTTAGAAGTAAAAGATTCAATTCTGCCAAACAATCAAGGCAAGTTCATTCTGACGATTGAAAATGGTCGTGGAACACTCACACCAGGCGGACGAGGAGAATTACAACTTGAGATTCGATCGCTGTCTCCACTCTATACAGGACTTTTCACAGCCGAACAATTAGCACAAGCATCCCTTCTGACTGGAACACCCGAAGCCATTCAAACGGCGGCTCAAATCTTTGCCAGTTCTGCTCCTTGGATGCCGGATTTCTTTTAGCGATCGTATACTTGAAGTGTCTCCGCTCAAAACAAACAATGGTCAACGTTTTAGCAATCTCAGAAAGCATTACTACAGTTCGCCAAGTTGAAGAAAAACTGGGATTGACCTTGAGCGAAGATCCAGCATTTTTACAGAATGGTTGAGCGATCTGCCGCCGTTGACTGAGGCAGTCCAAGCAAGATTAGAGCAAATTCGGCAAAACTATCTCTATCAAATTTCAGACGGCATTCTGTTAGAAGAAACAATCAAAATGGTTGTACTTTCTCCCTTGTTAGAACTAGCTGGATTCTACCAAGCTCCCTACAAGTTTCGAGCAGAAGTTTCGGTTCAGATTGAAGCACTAGGAGACAATGACGAAATTCTGAATGGACGCATTGATGCCTTAGTTCTACAAAATAGATTATGGGTCGTTTTAATTGAATCAAGAAAGACGACATTCGACTTAGAATTAGCACTCCCTCAAACACTTGCATACATGGCAGCCGCTTCGATTCGAGAAAAACCACTTTACGGAATGGTGATGAACGGTAGCAGTTACTTGTTTGTGAAAGTTCAAGACCAACAGTATGGAATCTCGGATTTATTCGCAACTCGATCGCAATATCGCAACAATTTACACGAAGTTCTGAAAGTCTTACAGCATCTAGGGCAGTTGACTTTGGACTGATATCGACTCGCACAATGGTAGGATAACGAGGTCGTTTTCTGCCCCTTTGATATGTCGATCGCGCTTCGTGTCACTGATACGCATCATGATTTGGTGATTCAGCCTCCGGATGGTGTGTCGCTGCAAGGTCGCATTCGCATTCCCGGTGACAAATCGATTTCGCATCGGGCGCTGATGTTGGGCGCGTTGGCACAAGGAGAAACGATCATTCAAGGCTTATTGCTCGGCGAAGATCCGCGTAGTACTGCCAGGTGTTTTCGAGCAATGGGAGCGGAAATCTCAGAACTGAACACTGAAGAAGTTCGAGTGAAAGGAATTGGCTTGGGAAACTTAGTTGAACCTGTGAATGTTCTTGATGCTGGAAATTCTGGAACAACTCTGCGATTGATGCTGGGAATTTTAGCATCGCATCCCGATCGCTTTTTCACGGTGACAGGCGATGGATCATTGCGATCGCGTCCGATGTCTCGCGTGGTCAAACCGCTGCAACAAATGGGTGCACAAATCTGGGGACGCAAACAAAATTCACTTGCACCGTTAGCGATTCAGGGACAAGCCCTCAAGCCGATTCACTATCAATCCCCGATCGCATCGGCTCAAGTGAAATCCTGCATTCTCTTAGCCGGATTGATGACCGAGGGACAAACGACCGTTACCGAGCCTGCTTTGTCTCGTGATCATAGTGAACGCATGTTACGCGCCTTCGGAGCCGATTTAACCGTTGATCCTGAAACAAACAGCGTAACTGTGACTGGACAAGCAACGCTAACCGGACAGACCGTGATCGTTCCGGGTGATATTAGCTCTGCCGCCTTTTGGTTAGTCGCAGGCGCGATCGTACCGGGATCAGATTTGACGATCGAGAATGTCGGTATTAATCCCACCCGCACCGGAGTTTTAGAAATCCTTGAACAAATGGGAGCCAATATCACCGTTGAGAATTCGCGAGAAGTCGCAGGGGAACCCGTTGCTGATTTACGAGTTCGTCACAGCAAGTTAAAAGCGTGTGAAATTTCAGGCGATGTCATTCCGAGATTGATCGATGAGATTCCGATTCTCGCAGTCGCGGCAGTGTTCGCAGAAGGAACCACGATCGTGAAAGATGCCGAAGAATTGCGCGTCAAAGAAAGCGATCGTATTACCGTGATGGCAACCCAACTGACTCAAATGGGTGCATCGGTCAAAGAACTTCCCGACGGCATGGAAATCACTGGCGGTACAACACTCAAAGGAACCGAGGTCGATAGCTTTACCGATCATCGAATTGCGATGAGTTTAGCGATCGCGGCTCTGAATGCCTCTGGAACAACAACGATTCATCGAGCAGAAGCGGCGGCAATTTCTTATCCTGACTTTACTGCCACCCTTGAACAGAGTATCCGTTAGGACAATTTCCAAGTCTTACGGACGCTGGATAATTGCGATTCATATTCCGAAGCAATCCACATCGAGACTGCTAAAACGACAAAATAGCTAATGGCAGCAATGAGGTTTAACATGGCTTTTATTAATTCATCAAGTGAATGATATTCAAAGCATAAACAGCCCTATATGTTACAACGTCTCTCTTGCTATGGATCACTCCAAATCGCCAGATAGAGTTTTAATCTGAAACTTGTCTGGTTGCCCGACCTCGATACAATGGTTACAACCCATCGGACAGAAAACAGATCCATGCCTTCGGAACTCGAAACTTCTTCCAACTCCACGATCGCGGAAAGTTCGCCCAGCGAATTGGCTCCCGCCGACCCTCCAACCCTCGAAGACGATGGCGATATTCTCGATGATGTGGAGATGTCGCTGTTCGATCATCTAGAAGAATTGCGCCAGCGGATCTTCGTGTCGCTGATTGCGATCGTGGTGTGCATCATCGGGTGTTTTGTCTATGTGAAACCGCTCGTTCAATTTCTCGAAGTACCAGCAGCAGGAGTCAAATTTCTTCAGCTTGCACCGGGAGAGTATTTCTTTGTTTCGATGAAAGTCGCAGGCTACAGCGGATTGATTCTCGCCGCGCCCGTATTGTTATATGAAGTTGTCGCATTCGTGCTACCCGGATTGACTCGACGGGAAAAAAGATTTTTAGCCCCGGTTGTTTTAGGATCAAGTGTCCTATTTCTTGCAGGATTGGCGTTTGCATATTCATTACTGATTCCGGCAGCGTTGAATTTCTTTATCTCATACGGTGCGGAAGTCGTTGAACAGGCATGGTCAATCGATCGCTATTTTGAATTTGTTCTACTGTTGATGTTTAGCACCGGATTAGCGTTTCAAATTCCAGTGGTTCAAGCGTTGCTCGGATTTTTGGGTATTGTGTCATCGAAGACAATGCTGGCAGGGTGGAAATACGTTCTTCTCGGTTCTGCCATTCTGGGAGCAGTGATTACGCCTTCGACTGATCCGCTGACTCAGAGCCTGTTAGGGGGAGCAGTTCTAGGGCTTTACTTTGGTGGGATTGGAATTGTCAAACTGTTGGGTAAATAAAAGACCTTATTAAATTGTGCGAAATAAACAGGGGTGAGTGATTTTTCCACCCTATAATTCTCCGTGGCAACTTTATCGAAGTTTCAGGATTCTCTCTTTCTGAAGCTGTAAGTGATAAAAGTAGACGCGGCTTTAAATCATGAAGATCGAAGATATTCAGCGCAATTTTCTGATCGGCAGTGAGATTGTAATTACGCTCATCTCTGGAAAAGAACGCACTGGGACACTCACCGGGATTTCGCAATCTTCGATCGCGCTTTTACAGCCCAGTCACAATAATCCCACCATCATCGATGCCACTCAGATCGCACTGGTTGAAGAAAGTGCCGGATTCCCTGCTCCGGTGAATCCTGAGAGCGTCAATTCTCAGCCGACTACTGTACCGAACAATACGATCGCCAATCCGCAACCAACGCATTTCACACCCCCTGTCGAGCCGATTCAACCGAGTAGCCCCCCGCCACAACCCACTGCTTATCCGCCTGAAATCATGGTGGAAGTGATTAAAGTTGCTGCACGATTACAAGGTGCGATCAAGCAAGCCGAACAATCAAAGCTAGAACCGCACTCACCCAACTTTGAAGTACCTGAAGAAATCAAGAGTCAGCCATACAGCACCAGAAGAAATAACATCGTCAACGGATGGAATCGCTTAAAAGATCGGTATACGAGCGCGACTAAGAATGATCCATCTCGGCTGAATACGATCGCGCACGAATACGAAGGTTTAGCAGAAAGTTATCCAGAAATTGCCGCTGCTGCTTTCTTTAATCGAGGTTGTTTACAGTATCAAACTCAACAAGCAAAATCAGCACTAAAAACGTTTGAAGCAGCCGCGATCAAATATCGAGAACCCCGACTGTTTTATAACTGGGCAGCTTTGGCATTAAAGCAAAATTCTCCTGAAGCGGCTTGCCATGCTTTGGAAGAATTCCTCAAACAATCTTCGCCGTCTCGAAATCCTTCTTGCTGGTACAAATTCTTAGAGTTAGCCATCACTTACGGCATTACGAATCGTCTGCTTCACTTACTAAAACACCCAAAGATCAAGGACAATCGATCAGACTGTCAACTGATTCTAGAAAGTGCCATTTACATTCTCGATTCTCACCGTAAAACCGATGAAGCCTGCCGAATTGTGGTACTGCTTCAACAATCCGATCTTGAATTTGAGCAGATTACCTATCTCTTAGAATCTGCCTTTGAAACATTAGAAATTGAGCCAACCTCGTCCTACAAAGAACAGGAACAATATCTCGCAGACACAACCAAACGAATCGAGGAAGAAGAAGCCCGGAACCGCGCGAAAAAGCAGATTGAATATCAAATGAGTAATGCGGCAAATTTTGCAAAAGCCAAAAACTATTCACGTGCGATCGCAGAAATTAACGAAGCGCTCAAACTCGATCCAAATAATCCTCAACTCAAACAACGGGCTGAAGATTATCGAGAGCTTCAACGCGAACAATCTGCCCCGAAAGGAACCGATCTTTACAGTCAAGCATTACGCGCCCGTCGTGCTGGAGATCTGAAGCGAGCGATCGAACTCTTGCAACAGGAAATGAATCGCGGCAACACGTCTGAGCGAGTCTTAAATGAATTTGCGAGTGTGTTGCATCAGGATAATCAGACCTCACGAGCGATCGAGGAAGTCAAGCGGTATATCCGTCGAAACGGTGAATCAACCAGTATTCTGAACAGTCTTGCGGGCTTTTATCAACACGCAGGATTCTTCAAAGAATCTGTTCCGGTTCTCAATCGATTACTCGTTCTTAATCCAGCAAAAGAAAGTACAATTCTGAAGCAACTTGCTTTCAGCCACTTTAAAGCAAAAGATTACGACGAAACCGAGAAAGTTTTATCGAGATGGCTACAAATTGCGCCTCAAGATGAAACTGCAAAACGTTGGCTCGATGGACTGCAACAAGCGAAGAAACAAGGCTATGATGTGTCCTCGATCGATGTTTTAAGTAAGACCTTTATTCTGAAAGATTCACTAATTGGTATCGGAGCAACCATTAGCCCCTTTCTTGAATTTTACTTGGAGCGATGTGAATACGAAGGGGTTTACGATAAACGGATTCAATCCGGCGATTTTTCTAATGAAGATTTGACCAAAACTCGCGGCTTAATTGAAAGTACAGGTCGGAATCGTCCTGGATTGCGAGGGCAGTACTATCTCACTGCTGCGAAACTCTCGATGAAATTGAAAGCGGAAAATGAGCGGCAAGTGCGATCGTATCTCGAAAACTTTGCGGTCGATATGGGCGATGCTAGCCGACTCGAAGGCAAAAAGCTCGATGTGGCGCTGACTTACTATTCAGAAGCATTCGCGATCGCAACAAAGTGGCATACTCAACTCGACGAGAGCTTTTCACACTCGATTCAGCTTTTCTGCTCTGTTCATTCTGAGAAACCTCCGAAGCCGATCGATGTTCTCGTATTTGCACTCGACTGTAATCGGCTGCCAGTGTTGATGAATTGGCTATTCGAGATTTCATTTAATGAAAGCGTTGCTGGATTTTTGTTACCTGAAATTTACGCTCATTCTAGTTTGTGTCAAGACATTCAAGCACAATGCTATGGAATTCTCAAAGAGGATGGGAAAACCAGCACAGACTTTCAGGATTTTGTTAATTTGTGGGGACGCACTCGCGATCGATTACTTCAGAAATCGAATGAGATTACACGCGAGTTTTCCGCTTTACGATCGCTTGCCGAAAATCTAGGAACGGTACAAGAACAAAGCGATAAATTACAGCAGTTAACGCACAAATTTCGGGATGTTCAAATCGTGCCAAATTCGCTAGATTCATCGCGCCTGAATCAGATTAGCGAAATCTTACAGCGACTCTTTCAATATCAGCAGCAGCAATCTTATGTTGAGAAAGAATCACTTTCAAACAAAATTAAATGGGAAATTGGTAAACAATTAGAAGAAATTGAAAAAGAGCCAACAAAAGATTCTGTAGAGTTGTTTTATCCCTATCTGGAAAGACTGAAAGAAACACTCGAAAAGCACTTCGACGAAGTTCAACGAGCGGCTGAACCTAGTGAATTACAGGCAGGGATTGTTGGCGATCCCTACATTCCACAGCTTGATTCAAACATTTCTTGCAAAATCACCATTGCGAATCAACCTGGTAAGAGTCCAGTGAGCGAAATTGTGATTTGGATTGAGCCTTCTGATAGTCGAGATTATTCGATCGAGAATCCAGAAATTAGAATTAACCAACCGTTAGCAGGGGGCGAAAAAAATACCTGCGAAGTCATCCTAACCGTAGCAGAAAAAGCAAAGACTTCTCAAGTATTCACGCTGTACTATCGATTAGAATTCAAGACAAGAAGAGATGAGAAGGTCAGTACAGATGTCCAATCTCTCTCGGTGCGAGTAGGACGGGAAGAGGATTTTGAGGAAATCGAAAATCCATATCGGAAATGGGCATTGTCTCACGCAGTTAAAGATCCTCAAATGTTCTATGGTCGCGATGAGATGCTGAATAATTTGGTTAGTGCAATTGGTAGTTCATCAGAAACGAAGAGCTTGGTCATTTATGGACAGAAACGTTCCGGAAAGTCTTCAATTCTATATCATTTAGAGCAAAGGCTAACCATGCCAATTATCCCGATTTCTTTTAGTATCGGTGATATTCAAGGAAACCTAACAACTCCTGACAGTCAGGACGAGGGATTAAGGGGAAATGAATCGATTACTGCTTTCCTCTACCGCATTCTCTACCGAATTAAGTCGAAATTCAGAGACTTAGAAGAAGAAGGATATCCAGAACTTAATATTGAACGACCGAAATTTTCGGAGGTTCAGCAAAGTCCACAGACTTACTTTTTTGAGTATATGGATGATTTGAAACGTGAGTTAAAACGGCATCCAGTTTATAAAGATGCCATGCTCGTTCTACTTATTGATGAGTTCACCTATATCTATAGTGGAATTAAACGTGGACACATTTCTCCGACTTTTATGAGTCTGTTGAAAGCAATTTTACAAGCTGGATATTTTAGTTCTGTCTTAGTGGGTCAAGATACAATGACTCAGTTTTTAACGAGTTTTCCCAATGAGCTTCAGATTGCAGATAAGCAGCGAGTTTCTTATCTCGCACCTCATGATGCTGAGCGGTTGATGGATGAGCCACTTCGGTTAAAAATTCCGGGTGAACTCAAGACAGAAAGTCGATATAAAGCTGTTGCGATTCCGCGATTAAAAGAGCTAACGGCAAATAGTCCGTTCTATATTCAAATTTTCTGCGATCGCTTAGTTGATTATATGAATCTGAAAAAGCTCGCCCGCATCGCTGATCCCGATATTGATAATGTCAAAGATGAACTGATTCGAGGAGCAAATTCGCTCGATATTACAGCATTCGACAATTTAATTAGTTCAGACATCAACGAAACTAATCAGATTTCTCAAGATCAAACCTTAATTGTTCTACGTGAAATTGCAATAAGAACACGCAGGCGACAAAGTTGGTGCGACAGTTCGGAGATTAAGGCTGAGACGACACCCTCGATCGATGAAATATTAAAAGATTTAGTCGATCGAGAAGTCATCGAAAAAGACGGCGAATCTCTCTATCGAATTCGAGTGGAATTGTTCAAAGAATGGCTTTTGGCAAATCAGTAACGTTTGAGTGAATCATGAATCGACCTAATCCTTATGCAGAATATGACAAGATTGTTTACGGCGATCGCTTTGTTGGACGACAAGACACCATTCGATTGATCCAACAGCGAATTATTAACGCTGATGATCCGGGTAATTTATCGATCGTGGGGGTTCCCATGATTGGTAAATCGAGCTTGGCATATCACACGCTGATTTATCCTCAACCTGATCTCATTCAGAAAAAATTACTCACTTTGTGGATCAGCTTACCGTCGATTACAGATGGACGAGAACAGTTATTTAGAGAACTGGTTGCAAAATCGATCGAAGTTTTATTCGATCAGTCACTTGAGCGTTTATCGAATGATGAGAAACGCTTAGCTGAAGACGCTGAAATTGTTCGAGAAAGCGATTACTGGATCGAGCTTCAGGAAAATGTTTGCAACTTCTTCAAGAAAATGAAGCGGTTAGGATGGCGAATTGTTGCGATTCTCGACGATTTCGATAGTGCTAAAACGGTATTCAAAGGGGATGAAGCGACTTTTCAAGCCCTAAGAGAACTCGTCGCAAATCCCACCTCTGGGCTATGTTTTGTGACCACATCAAAACGCACACTTTCTGAAATTAGCCGTCAATCTAATGCAGATGTTTCTATCTTTCCAGGCAGCATCTTTAGAGAAGTCTATCTCCGACATTTTGACTCGATCGAGCTAGAAGAGTTATTGCAAAGAACCCAGAATGCTTTCTCGATCGAGAATCAAACGGATCTAGATTTCTTTTCGCATCAAACTGGTGGGCATCCCTATCTTGCTTCTACGCTGGCTTTCGAGTTGTTCGAGCAGTGGCTTCAAATTAATACGCCTGATATGGCTGCTGCACTTGAACACTCTGAACCCGAATTCTTTAAATACTATGATTACCTGATTAAGATTCTAAGGGAAGACAATTCCTTAAAGGCACTGCTGCAATTCCTATCAAGATCTAGGTCGAATTCAACCAGTGAAATTAATCGTCTTTCTCGCTATGGTTTACTTCAGAAAAGCGACGGATCAAATCGCATCTTCTCTGAACATTTTCAGCAGTATTTAGCAGAACCAGGTAACATACCAGATGATGTAATCGTGGCAGATTCTTCACCCCCACCGCCCGATCGCACTCAGATTTTCGTGAGCTATAGTCGTCAGGATATGAAATGGCTGGAGACTTTTATGAAGCACATGAATCCCATTCTTCGCAATAACCAGAACATACATTTATGGACGGATAACACTATCAAAGTGGGCGAAAAATGGAAAGAGGAAATCGATAACGCGCTTGAAGCCGCAAAGATTGCAATTTTGCTAGTAACCCCTGACTTCTTGAATTCGAGTTTCATCCTCAATAAAGAACTCCCGTTTCTGCTGAACAAAGCGCGGACACAGGGATTAAAAGTATTCTGGATTCCCGTCAAAGCGAGTTCTGTTGAGCAAACCGAGATCAATGACTATCAAGCGGCTTACGATCCAAAAAAACCGATCGCAAAAATAGCCGCACCACACCGGGATGATGCCTGGGTTGAGATTTGCCGGAAACTCAAAGAAGCTCTGGCGTAGGAAACGCTCAGAAAAAGACGCTCCTGAGAGCGCCCGTAGCCGCGAATTCGACACGGCAAAGAAACATCATTTCTTATCACCATTTCAGATTAGAAAAAGGTTAGCGTTCGCTTGCCGTTATTGTGAATGAAAAATTCGACATTGCGCCCGGTGTAGGTCACACCGTCTGATCTGCGGCTGACGCTGACAGGCTCTCCTCTCAGGACAGTGCGACTCGATCGACGATTGAACACATTAATGCGGGTTTGCCCCCCTGTAGGAAAGACCTTCACCTCATAGCTATCGACTAGAAATCGTCGATCGTCATCGACAATCACGCCTTCCCCAAAACCGGGACCTCCGATCGCAAGCGGTCGAGCATAAGTTCCATCGACCCATCCTCTTGTACCCGACGGAAACTGAACGTAATACCATTGATTTCGATTGCTGCCGATTCTTTGATCGAGAATTCGGACACGATCGCCCGGAATTCCATAGCCTCTTATCGGAGCATTTGTATCTGGAATCGATCGGACATTAATCGTGGAATCCACAAAATCCGCCCTTAACACAGCATCTCTGGCAGACGCAGGTAAGCTACTGAGGGCGACCGCTCCGAAAACTGCGATCGCACTTAAAAGGTGTTTAACATTCACTTTGATAGTCTCCCTGATTGAGAAATATAGAATCTCACTGGCTTCGACGCATTCCTGTGAGGACTCCTTTCACACCTGTGTCGAAGATATCTGCTTCCGAGTAGATAAGGGAGAAACCTTAAGTTTTTCTTCAGTCGCGTAATGATTTACTGACAATAAAAAAGGCGCTGGTTAGAACGCCTTTCTCAAAGCTATGCAGAATATTACTAGGCACTCGCCTCAGTTGTGGAAGCGAGTTGTTCTTTTGCAAGGCGACGCTTTTTCGCATAAAGCTGAATGAATGCTGCCATCGCCACAATCATGCCAAAGATTCCCCAAGCAGTGGCACTGGTCGGAATGTCATTCTTGAACACCGCCAACATCACCACAATCACAAACAATACAGTTGGAAACTCATTAAACCAGCGGAATTGCTGTCCGGTGAGCTTGCAGGTATCGGCGGCAAGACTTTTCATAATTCTCAAGCACGCATGATCATACACAATCAACAGAGCGACACAAGCTAGCTTAACGTGTAGCCACGGTTGTTTGAGAACATCGGGTTCCGTATAAACTAGCCCGATCGCCATTGCGATCGTCAACAGCAATGCCGGAGTCATGATGATGCGGTAAAGTCGCTTCTCCATGATTTGATATTGATTTCGGAGAATACTGCGAGCGGGTTCTGCTTGTTCGTTCGCTTCCGCGTGATAGACAAACAAGCGCGGCAGATAAAACAAGCCCGCAAACCAGCAGACAATTCCCACGATATGAAAAGCCTTAAACCACTGATATGCCATAAGAATCGTTATGCAGAGTGTTTGAAAAGCGTATCGAGATAAACCGACGTGGTTTGTCGATCGCATTCTCCATTCTGCAATAAAAAGAGGCTCAGTGCAGCAGTGAGCACTTGATCTTGATCCCAGTCGGGATGAGTTTCTAAATAATTGGTTAAAGAGATATGGAGGGCTTCGGGCAGGTCGGTCAAGATGCTTACGATCGGGTACATAACGAACGTCTCAAACTAGATTTCGAGGGATATGCGAAGTCAAGCCTCGTTTTTCAACAGGCTGTGGAAAACGTCAACTTTCACAGGAAAAAGTCTCTTCTACTACTCCAGTGCAAACTCGCACCATCAGAGCAGCTAGAACGTAGCATTTGTACTGGTTTCAGCCATTTTTAGTGCGGCTGATCGAACGGTCTTATTGTGCGGGAGATCGTGAATTTCTGTCAATGCTGAAAAATGTATCGTAGAGGATCAATTTAAGCCTAATACAACGCTGGAATCAGGGTTTTAGCGATTTTACTTTCTAAATTCTGAAGCATACGGACGTAATCGACACTTATTCTAATGGATTTTTCAGTGCTTCCACGGTTTATCCACAGGCACGCCTTTTTTCCTGTGGAAAACTGGGCAAGTCTGTGGAAAACTCACGCGAAAGCTGGGGAAAACGTTGCGGTTTTCCACCGAATGAATTTAGGACTGTGCGATCGCATCTCTATTCAGTTGTTCCGGGCTGAGATGACCCTGACTGATAGCGGTTTGCAATGTCGATCGAGAAGAATTTGGGCAGAAAAATTAAGAGGGACACACCGAATTGCTGATTGAAGCTTACGAATTCTATCAGCGTGGGGTGCAAATTACCAGGTCGGATCGTAAAAGAGATTAATCGTTACAGTGTCTCGTCCAGGCGGTACGGAAGCGATACAGCTCCGAACAGTTTCACCGTCGTCTAACTCAACTTCACAGGCGTGACATGATCCCATCAGGCAACCTGTGGGAATTGAAACGCCTGCTCGATCGGCGACTTCTAGGAGCGCTTCGCCGACTTCTGCATCGACGGTGACATCATCAGGTAAAAATCGAATGCGAACACTCATAGCTGGATTCTAAAGAATATCTAAACGCCAAAGGATTTCGGGAATTTTGCCTTTAGTGTATGAATCAAGGACAAACGGGTACGTTGCACCGAAAGGGTTAGGGATAAAAGCGCATTCAGATTATCTGATGCGCTTGTTTTTTAGGGAAGAGATTAGACAGCTTCAAGAGCAGGCAAGATGATTGTCCTACAAAGAATTTACTACTATGTATGCACAAATTGTTGTGCTTCGTTTGAATCGGCTAGTGCCCCCTAAATCTCCCAAACTTGGGGAATTTAGGAAGCGAAGAGTTTCAGTAACGACAGATTAATCGATTTGTGTATACACGGTAGCAAGGAATTTATGAGACTGCACTCAGGCTGGGTAAAATCGGCTTGAGATCAAGATGAGGCTCGATCGAGTCTGCTAATTGATCCAGCATTAACTCGCGTTGTTCACGATAGTTGGCAACTCCGGTCGGAAGCGATCGTAGTCCTCGCTGTTGGCGCAGCCGATTCAACCAAGCCCGTCGCCAAGGACCATTATCGAAAATGCCGTGTAGGTAAGTTCCCCAAATCGATTGAGATTCATCCACGACACCGAGATTCGCATCATCGAACAAGGCTTTCGTGCCTTCAGACTCTTCGAGCAAGCGAGTTCTACCCTGATGGATTTCGTAACCAGAAACAGGTAAACCTTCTTGAGGGAAGTTAGAGGTCACATTGCGCTGACGGGCGATTTTTTGACCTGCAATTACGGTCTTCAGCGGCAAGAGTCCTAAACCGCGATATCGTCCTTCTTGCCCTTCGATGCCTTCTGGATCGGCGAGAATCTTACCGAGCATTTGGAAGCCGCCACAGATACCGAGAACGGTTCCGCCTGCTGCGATATAGTTCTGGATTTCTTCTGCCATTCCAGATTTATGTAGAGCGATCAGATCTGCGATCGTCGTTTTCGATCCTGGAATAATCACTGCGTCGGGATGTCCCAACGGCTGTTTTGGATGGAGATATCTCACATTCACCGAAGGTTCAGCTTCTAATGGATCGAAATCGGTGAAATTGGAAATACGAGGAAGACGCACAACGCCGATCGTTAAATCGCCCTTGGTATTCGAGGGAGCGCGATCGAACAACGATAACGAATCTTCCGCCGGAAAAACTTGTTCGAGCCAAGGAATTACCCCGATCACCGGAATGCCCGTCTTCTTCTCCAGCCATTCAATTCCCGAATCGAGTAGCGCTCTTTGTCCTCGGAACTTATTGATTACAACACCTTTGATTAATGCCCGTTCATCTGGATCGAGTAATTCTAGAGTTCCGACGACGTGAGCAAACGCGCCACCTCGATCGATATCCACCACTAGAATCGTCGGTGCGTTCAAATACTTCGCGACCCGCATATTGGTTAAGTCACGGTGCTTTAAGTTAATTTCGGCGGGACTACCTGCCCCTTCACACACGACTAGATCAAATTCTTCGCTGATGCGTTTCAGAGAATCCTCGATCGCTGCCCACCCCGGCTCAAAGAAATTCTCATAATAATCCGCCGCATTCGTTCGCCCAACGACGCGACCTTTCACAATCACTTGAGAAGTCATATCGCCTTGCGGCTTCAACAAAATCGGATTCATCTCGACCCAAGGCTGAACGCCCGCCGCCCAAGCTTGAACCGCCTGAGCATACCCAATTTCGCCTCCGTTTGCGGTGACATAAGAATTGAGTGCCATGTTTTGCCCCTTAAACGGCGAAACACGGAATCCTTGCCGCGCCAGAATTCGACAAAGCGCAGTCGCGACCATTGATTTCCCTGCGTGGGACGTGGTTCCCACTACCATGACAGCTTTCATTCATTCACCTCCGGATAGATTGATTAGAACGGGAGTCGGAACCAGCGATTCATTGCGTTGAGAAGTCGATCGCTGAAGTTCGCTTTGCCAAATCCCCCGACCGATTGCCATTGTTGTACGAGTTGCCGACCGAGCGGAGTCAGCCGAAAACTATCCGTCAAGCCTTGTCCATCCACTTCCCGCCGCAAAAGTCCAACCTGAATCAGCCACAACAGTTCGCCGTCTGCCACGAGTTCGGAGAGATTGCGCTTGCTGTATTGATTGCGAACACCCGCAATGCCTGCGACAGAACCGAGTGCGACACTGTGATCCAGCATAATCACGTAGAATTTCAGTCGGAACGGAGCACAACGAACGGCGCGGGAAGCACGATCGAGCGTTTTTTGGGGATAGCGGAAGGCAGGGTTAGAGGTCGTCGGGGTCATCAGTAATCGCGACTAAGTTTGGTAAAGCTTTGGTGAAGTTTAAACGGATTCAGCCTCTATTATTGACAAAAATAGTTTCGATTTACGAGGTTTTGTCGATCGACTTTCTTATTCAGTTCATCTTTCGCAATTTTTGCGACTGAATCCGGTCAAAGTTCGCTTGTTAACTCAGTAATTTTGCCAGGTACTGAGGGCTTTGTAAATTTATGGAAGTCGATCGTCGGTTGATTTCACTGGATTGGGTGAGATCCCATTGATTGTGTGGTGCATCGTATTGATGAATCGTCGTTCCAACGCGGAATTCAGGTAGAGACGACCCGGCGGGTCGTCTCTACGTCATCGGGTAAACGCGAAATCTATTGCATTAGATTTTCCAAATTGATCGAAACATCGATCGCTAAATTCAGAAAAATGTGGTGCAGGCATCTTGCCTGCTGACAGACCAAGACACCTGCACCCCTAAATTCCCTAGCCTAAACGCTCTAAGTCCAGTACAACACCTTACCCTGCGGAAATCGCTTCGCTAACTCACGCTCAAAGAACGATCGCAACTCGCGCATCGTCTTCGCATCATAGACATACTTCATGCCGCCGAACTTATTGCGCTTGACCACTCGCGAAGCCTCATCCATATCCAACTTGCTATTCGGATACCAACTCTTCAAGACTTCCTTCGATCCAGGCGTGAAGCGGTGCGAGATCAACTCGAAAGTCAAATCACAATCAAAATCGATTAGCTCAGACATACGATCGAGCAACTGCGTATAATGCTCTTGCCAATCATCGATCGGCATAATCGGCGCAATCACAATCCCCAACGGATAGCCACCCTCTAAACCGAGTCGCCGTAATGCCTGAAGCCGCTCCTCGACCGAAGAAGTACCCCCCTCTAACCGCTGACTCACAGGAGCCGCATTCACACTCACCCGACAGCGAGTATGTCCATTGTGCGGCAAATCGAGCAACCCTTCGACGTTGCTGAACTTAGACACCCAGCGCAGATACCCATCCTCGCGTGTCCCAAAGTAGCGAATACACTCAGCTAAACTCCCGGTCAAATGCTCAATACCCAACGGGTCAGTATAGCAACTCACCTCATAGCTCGTCTCACTACCCGGACGCTCGTATCGCCCTAGATTATCCAGAATCTGCGGCAGATTCGCATACACCCGAATCACAGGAGGACCACCTAAACTACCCGCAAGATAGCAGTACTGACAATGACCCGGACAGCCCTCAGCGATATGAAACTGCCAATCCGCAGAAGGGGGAATCGGACTCAGCTTAAATTGACTCTGAGGAGCAGTCACCACCGCTAACGTGCGCTTAGAAATACTATACGTCTCGCGCTCATCCTCACCTCGTAATCCGGTGAGTCGATTGCGCGGCAACTCTTCGATCGGTAAATTCAAACCCTGCACGCGCTCGAAAATCTGCTGTCCCCACGGCTCATCCAATGCAGCGGGCGTAAACAACACGCGATCAGGCATCCATAACTTAGAAGCTCGGACTTCACGAACTGGAGCAGTCACTACCATGCGTCTCAATCCTTGTCTTACTCTTCTATTATGGCAAGGATTGAAAAGGCTAAATCCCTCTTTAGGTGCGGGTTCTACGCCATTTTGATCAGGCGGTTCCACACTTGTTTAAGGGCGCGATTCACGGCAATTTTTTCAGCGATCGAAGTTTCTTTCTGATCAAACAACGGTGCAAGTTCTTTTGCTTCGGTCAAATTGAATCCAAAACCAATCAATTGCTGCGTGTAGGATTGTTCCTGAATCGGATTGCGTCCTTGCGCTAACAACTCCAAATACTGCATATCCGACATTTCGAGATCAACCACGATCGATTGAGAAGTTGACACAGTGTTTTTTCCTTCGACATTGCAAGACAGCATATCAGGTTTCGGAGTAATTTTTTCAAAGGATCATCTGTCTGAAGATAGACCTTAGCCTAGGTTATCTCTATTAAAAATTTTGCAGAGGTAGTGAGTCATCTCCACGATTGAGCAAGTGCAGAATCGATTAATGGATGCTTGATCGAGCATCAGGCGAGAGTTGCCGTGCCTTCAGAATTGCACCAATGAGCAAACAATAAGCAATGATTCCTGCGAGTCCTAATGCCCAGGTTCCTAATGCTGAACTTGAATTCCAAAAGGCATGAACACCCGCAGCAATGAGATAGCCTGTGAGCAAAAACTTCCATCGACCACGCGGCTTTAGTTCACTCAATCCAATGTAATAGCCGAAATAACCACTGTAAGCCATGTGACCGAACACAGAACCAACGATTCTGGGGATTAAAAGCTGTAATCCAATCAGTTCGGCTGAACCTCGATCGGCAGTTTGCATCGAGATTGAGGTTACTAAGTCAGGAATGTACTGTCCTAATGTCTCAATTAATGTAAATCCTAGTCCCGAAGCCGCTCCCAGCATGATTCCGTCTAAGGGTTCTGTCACGCCGATTCGCTGTCGTAATGCAGGTGTAACAGTCCGACCATACCAGGCTAAAACAAAGATTGGAATTGCTTTTAAGAGTTCTTCTGCAAGACCTGCTCCAAAAAAGAACGAAATAAACAGTGGAATAAAACCAATATCATCTTGTGGAATTCGACCGGGTAGGATGAAACGAAAGATAAATGCGATCGCACTCCACACTGGAGTTAATAACAATATTGGTGTTGCAACGATCGGGATCAGCAATACCCACCACGGTTTCCGCTTACCACAAAGCTTATAAATTAAATAAAAGCCAGCAATCCCTAGATAGCCTGCCAATAGCAAGTTAAACAATCCAGGACGACCCAGGCTAGAGAACATCAAAACAACCCAGATCACTGTGATTACTCCGGGTAAAAGATAGCCTTGTTGTCTGAGTTCTCGTCCGGTTCCTACTAGTGGAAGATAGTGACTGAAGGTAATTGAACTTACGGGTGCTCGAACAGGTTCCACTCTGAGAAGAGGCGCTTCGACGGGAGTTGGAGTCTCAAGAGTTGGAACGGGCTGATCTTGAAACACTTGAATCGTTGTATCTCCGAGCACAATCATTGTTCCCGATCGAATTAACTGTGTCCCTTGGCTTAAGAGCCGACCATCAATGGCGATCGGGTTAATCTCGCGCAGATTCTCGATCGTGAATTTTTGAGTCGCTGGATTCCACCGAATTTCAGCATGAAGCCGGGACACACTCGGATCATCGAATACTACGTCGCATTGTTCCGCATCACGTCCGATCCGCAGGGCATACATTGTTTTGTAAATCGGCTGAGTTAGATCGAATAATTGCGATCGAGTTGTGCTTGCATCTTGCCAAGTAAGGGTGAGTTGACTCATGAACAGTTACCGAATTGCTGTAGAAATCGTTTTACCCAGTGCGATCAGGGTACGCTTAATCCACGGAATCTTCTGAATTAAAAATCATTCAATGTTAAGTTTTCTGCATTTGCTCCTTTGATTAAATAATGTTATTTGGTCGATCGCGTTCTGTAAGCTCATCGATAGAATAACGAACAAAGATAAACTCATCTTGTCCGGAATTTGTAATTTAAATTTGGAATTCACCCGCACAATTAGACTCAGCAATCATTAGCGATCGATCACATGAAAGAGTTGGTGCTCACTTGGAATGGCGGTTCTCAATCCCGCGTTATTCGCTCAAATCAGCCTGGAATCCTCTCAAATCGTTTCCGAATTGGTCGCGATCCGCTCACCTGTGATTTGGTCTTACCGTCTGTGACTCAAACCGATTTAACGGTTTCTAAGCTTCACGTCGAACTCTCTTTTGATTCCGCTTCAGATCAGTTTTATTTGCACAATCTCAAAGGAGCCAGCAATCCTCCAAAGCTGTATGGTCAAATGGTGTACGATGCACCTGTTGTGATCGATCGAAACGGGATTTTACAGCTTGGAAAATGTGAGATTGGAATTGCGATCGTCATTCCGAAAGCGGTCACAGTTCCGCCAACTAACCCTGCTGAATCTTTGAAGCCCGATGCAATGCCGTTAGTTTGTCCTCACTGTGCAACCGGATACACCTACGAAGACTCTGCACAGTTGAACGGTCGCTGTCCTAAAGATGGATTCTTTTTACACGGAGCTTCTGTCTACATTCCCCAAAATCATTAGCTATGCCAGTTACCGTTACGCTCTTTTGGAATGATCCGGTTACAGAAGCCGAACAAGAAATCGTGGCGATTACTCCGATCGCGATCGGTCGCAGTCCCGATGCAATCAATGCTCAAGGCATTCCAGATCGCCAGCACGTCATTCTCAATAGCTTACAAGTGTCGCGCTTTCATGCTTTGATCGAATGGAAAGATCGCGAACTGATTGTTCGCGATCAAAGTAGCAGTAACGGAATTTTAGTAAACGGGAGAAGTTGCAAGAGTTCGACGCTAGCAGACGGCGACGTTTTGCAAGTGGGACCGTTTCAGATTTCAGTGTTGCGGACTCAGTTTCCATCACGAGTGACTACCGTTGGTCGATCGCCAACTGTTCGACCACAATCGAGCTTTCCTCCCGCTTGGTTTACGGATGCTGATCAGATTTCGATGGCAGATTTGGTTCGCGATTCTAAAGAAGTCGAACAGCTAGATTTTGCTGCGATCGGGGGTGGTTTAGGTAGCTATCTCTGGGCTGACTTACTCAGACTTTCGGGAATTCGTGCCGATCAGATTCGAGTGTTAGGCAAAGTTCAGTTTGATCAATCTGGAAACATTCGCCCCGATGCTGACCAGAAACCGTACTGGAACTATAAGCAACTGTGCGAATTCTCTCAGATTCCACCCCATGAGAGACTACGATCAAACTCTGATTCTTGTCCTGATAATATCTGGGGATTTCCGAGCTATGCGCTTCGAGAAGCTTGGACAGACCTTGGAAAAGGCGATATCGGTCATGCACTCAAATTGATGTGGCAAGTGTTTGCAGAGCCAACCGGAATCGAAACATATACACCACGATCGGGAAGAGTATTTGCATCGATCGATCGAGAAATTCGCCGCATCGGATGGCATCAAATGTTTCGCTACGGCGATGTAAGAGCCATTCGGAAAACAAACGACGATCGCTATGTGATTGCTTATTCTCGTAGTAGTGCGCGAGGTTCAGACTATCGATATTTGGTGGCTCGGTATGTGCAAATTGCGATCGGCTACCCAGCTTTGCGCTATCTCCCATTAGTCACTGCTTACCGGGAGAAAACGAAAGAAGCATTGAACGATCGCTTAGTGGTGAATGCTTACGAAGATCATCAACATATCTACGACCAGCTTAAACAACGAGGTGGCGGTGTTGTGATTCTACAAGGTCGTGGAATTGTTGCTTCTCGAATCATTCAGCGAATCTATGAGATGCGAGAGCAAGAAGGCTGCAAAATTCAGATTGTTCACATGTTGCGATCGCCAGTTCCACAAGGTCATCGATACGAAACTTCTCAGCGAGTGGTAAAGAATCATCAGGAACTGCAACCGTTTAATTGGCCCAAAGCTTGCTGGGGTGGAGAACTCAGAGAAAAGCTGGAGAATGCAAGTCCTGAAGAACGCAAGCGATTGTTAAGTGATTGGGGTGGAACAACAACTGCCGATCGACGAGACTGGCAAGACATTATCGATCGAGGCATTCGATCGGGTTGGTATCGGATTCTATTCGGTGAAATCAAAGACTTACAGCGAGAAGGAGAACGCCTACGAATTGACATTCTAGAGAAATCCGAAGGTCGAGTTAGCAATGAGCAAATGATCAAAGTTGACTATTTGATTGATGCGACTGGACTCACGAACGAGATTCAATTTAGTCCGCTGCTGAAAGATTTAGTCCTGCGCTACAAACTCGATCTCAATCCAACCCAAAGGCTATCCGTGAGTAATGGCTTTGAGATGAATGGGATGAGAAATGGAGCGGGACGGATGTATGCTGCGGGAGCAATGACGCTGGGTGGTCCTTATGCGGCGGTTGATAGTTTTCTAGGGCTTCAGTATGCTGCGATCGCGGCTGTGGATGATCTCTTATCTGCGAATGCTCCTGGACTAAAATCATTGAACGGACTGCGATCTCTCGATCAATGGTTCCGTTGGGTCAACGATCGAGAACCTTAGACTTGTTCCCGAAACTGTTTCGGAGTCACGCCGACTAACTTGCGAAACTGTGCAGTAAAGTGACTCTGATTCGAGAATCCGACTTGATACGCAATTTCTGCGGCTGATAGCGTTGTGACTGAAAGCAGAACTTTCGATCGTTCAATTCGACGCTGCATAATGTATCGATGTGGCGGTTCTCCGATCGCACTTTTAAACGCTCGTGCAAAGTGAAATTGACTCATCGGAATCAATGCGGCAAGCGTCGCGATCGACAATTCATCCCCAATATGTTCCTCAATGTAGTCTTTCAATTGTTTGAGCTTCAATCCATCAAGAACACCGACCTCGATCGGTTTCACCAAAGCGCGAGTATGATTCCGCAATAGATGAACCGCTAATAAATTTCGCAGCGATTCCACATACAAATTTCCAGCAATTCCACCATTCAAAGCTTCTGACCTAAGCAATTGAGCAACGTGCAAAATCGTTGGATCTTGGAAAATCACTCGATGTTCAAGTTCTGAATTAGAAGCAAATCCATGATCTGCGGCGATCTTCTGTAACAGCATTGGATCGAGATTGAGATTAACGTATTCGCTGGCTTTTTTGCGACGATGCCAAACGAATTCTCGATCGCCATAAACAAACACACTCCCCGCAGGTAACGCCGTGGTTTGCGTCTGACCATCCACCGACCAAACCACCTCCTCATGCGGCAAAAACGCCACACTCAATCCATGTTTTGGCATCGCGAAATCAAAATCGCCAACTGCATCAAGTCTTCCATATTCTACGGTTAACCCATCCCAGGCTTGAGTCGAAATCGCTGCGGTCTGAATCGGCTGCATAACGTTCTGAGATTAGGTTGGCATCGAGCAAACTGAATCTATCGTACCGAAGAGTTTTCCATTTCTCAGATTGTTTTCACACAAACTATGATTGAAAAAACCAATGGTAAGGGTTGACTCGATCGAGTGAGTTGCGCTGATCCGGTATGATCTTGACCGCTCCTGATTTTGCATTTCTTTATGTTGTCGCTTCTTTCCAGTTTGATTTTGTCACAAGCTACCCCCACTCCCACTCCCCAACCACAACCCCAAACGATCGTTGAATCTCAAGAAATGCGATCGCTACCCGGTGAGCTAGATTCCGTTTTAGTCTTCAACAGCAATAGTCCCGAAGTCGTCCAGAAAGAAGGCATTTTGCTCTCAACCTTTCCGCCCGCTGGAAAGCAAGTTCCTTCGGCTCATCTCAATCAAGTATTTTCAGGACGCTTTGACATTTTCGCGCATCATATTGCCAGAGCACTGACCCCGACTGATTTGAGAACGCTTTATCTCGGCGTGATTGCCAACAATCCGGGCAAAGAACCCGTGACGATCGACATTCTTCAAGCCGCTAGCTATCTCAGCCAGCCCGATGCGCCATTTATCACGCTCCCATCTTCGATCGCAAATGATGACAACCAGAATTTTTCGGGTCCTGGAAGTCGCGCCGTCGGAGACGTGCTGCGAGGATTACGCCAAGATATCTTTCCGGCTCAAATCGTGATTCCGCCTGGGGAAAGTCGAATGTTGATGAATTTGCCGATTCCGGTCAGTACCTTAACGCCGCCCTTGAATGGTCGATCGACATTAATGCGGCTTCGCAGTACTGGAAATGTATATCTCGCCAGTCTAGGAATGTTCGCGAAGCAAAATCCAGATGGACAAGAGCGCGAACCGAATCTACAAGAATGGGAAACGTTACTGAACACAGCCGATGTGTCAGGACCCAGAGACAAAGCGCCAACCCCGCTCGAACAAACTCAAGGAACGCTCATCTATAGTCGGGTTGCAGGGGTTGCCGTTGGCTCTCAGTGGAACGGCAGAATCGTGGATCAAGGTCGTGATTTTCTCTCAGCCCCTGAACCCGGAAAAGGGTTCTCTTACGGTTTAGCAACGCTGCATCGCGGCACATTAGGTACAGATCAAAATCAGAGCGCACAGTTAATTCGACGGTATCCAGACACCGCTTATCAAGCGCATGGAAACTATGCGATTCAGTACAGTCTTACCATGCCGCTAGAGAATACAAGCAATGAAGCTCGAACAGTTGTTGTCACGGTTGAAACACCCCTGAGACGAGAAGCGACAGAACAAGGATTGCGCTTTTTACAGCCTCCAGGACCACAAATGAACTTTCGGGGAACGGTTCGACTGCGGTTTAATGACGATCGAGGTTTGCCACAAACAAGTTATTTCCATCTCGTGCAACGTCGCGGACAACAAGGCGATCCGCTGATCACTTTGCAGATGAAACCTCAAGAACGGCGATTTATTCAGTTCGATTTTCTTTATCCACCAGATGCTACACCACCGCAGGTTCTAACGGTCAAAACCTTGCAGCTATAGTGCGATCGCTGTCTAGTAGTTAGTCAGATAATGCTATCTCTCTAACTACTAGAGGGTATTAAGAACAATCAAACTTCCGCTTACATCTATTTTCTATCGTCCTCTCTTCGCGCAGAATAGTTAACAAAACCATTCATTCTCGAAGGACATAGATTATGAAGCGCTGGATATTCACAGTTTTAGTTCCACTGGCAATGTTCCAGCCTTCAGTGCTCGCTCAAACGAATCCAGATTCTCCCAGCACTCCACAGCCGATCGTCGTTACAACTCCCCAACCTGCACTCATTCCCCTACAACGCAGCGGACAAATCCAGCTTCAAATCGTGAACTGTGTTGGCTGGCTTGATTGTAGTCTTGCAAGCCTGCTCCTACCTGCTAGTACTCAAACCCCAGAGCGCGAACTATATTTTGATAATCCTGCTTCGTCCGCAGTAACTCTCATCAGTACGGCTGTGATTGTTGAAGGAACGCTCACAAACTATCAGCTTCCCAGTCAAGCGATCGCGATCGCACCAAACTCGAATACTTTACCTGCGAATCAAATTGGTCGATTGCTCTTAAAGCTCGATCGCTCAATCATTCCGCCAGATCAATACGAAGGAGCAGCATACCTCACTTTAAGCAATCAACCGAATCGGCTCACATTACCGATCAATCTGAGTGTGAGAACTGGACCGATTGCACCACTGTTCGTTCTGTTTCTAGGCATCCTTCTAGGACGATTGCTCAAGTATATGGAAACTCGCGGCGAAGCACAGATCAAAGCATTAAGAGACCTCAATCGACTTCGAGCAGATCTACGATCGACAAATTCCGAAGATCAAGCCGCTCTTACTCCAGCAATCAATCGAGTTCGTACCTTAATCGACCGAGAGCAACTCGACGATGCCAACACCGCGATCACTATCATCCGAAATCGATTAGATACCTTGAATAAAACGCGCCAGATTGAAGCTGGATTAGATCTGCCCGAAGAAGAAACCGCAGAAGCGATCGCACTTTTACAAAAAACGAGACGCTATCTCGCTCAAGAAGAAGATGCCAAGAGCAAAGAGACCTTAGAGAAAGTCAGTCAGCTAGTCGATAGTTTTAGTCCGCGTGGAGTGGCAGAGTCAGATCTATCAGAAACGATTCGAGGAGCCGAGAGCAATCTGCAAGACAACCTTGAAAAGCCGACGATCGTGGTTCCAAAATCATCTCGATTCCAGGATACGCTCCTTCTGCTCTCTGGTGTGTCTGAGCGCGTTCGGACTGAAGCTGTTTATTGGGTTGTGCGTCCGGTGCTGTCGTTGACATTGTTAATTGGATTATCGATCGCTGGACTCAATACGCTTTATGTAGAAAATGGCACAACCTTCGGAGCGCGTCCCTTACCTGATTATTTGGGTTTAATTCTTTGGGGATTAAGCGCAGATGTCGCTAGTCGAAGCTTAAGCAGTTTTCCGGGATCAAAACAATCGTAAACAGTCTTTGAAAGAAAGTTTTGCTACTCTAGATCAAACTGTTCAATTACTCACCCCTACCGAGAAAGAAAACATAAGACTGATCAAAGCTGCTAAGTATCAAAAACGAGATCGAAACTAATGTAATCTCGCTTCAGCAAACTCCATCAATTCATTGGGAGCAATCAACGTCGGGGTTGGTTGTTCCTCAGCTTCTTCTGCCTCGCTCGGTCCTCGAAAGTCGATCGATTGATTCGTATTTGGATCTAATCGAAAGCGTAGTTTCCCGCTCGTGTTATCAATCCAAATCGGACAAGCTTTGAACCCAAATCCCAACGCTTTCTCACCCTTAAAAGACACTTTGAAATCGGACTTTTTCTCGATCGCTATCTTCGAGTCTACCCCCACGATCGCTTTCACCGCATCTAAATTCAGATCAATTCCACTTGCATCATCTCGATACGCTCGAATCCCAAACGAATTCGACTTCAACACATCAATCACAATGTAAGCTTCTCCAGCATCATTGAAAAGTGGTAGCAATGTCTCATCAATCGACGGTGTTGCTTTGCGAAGATAGTTCGAGACCGAAGCAGGCATTACATTGTCATACAGCACATTTTCATATTCAAACTCTAGCGTCGCAGCATTGCCGAACGCCGCATCGAGACCTGCGCTCTTTGCCCCGATCGCAGAAAGCAACGTATTCAAAATCGAGAGTCCAAACTTGAAATCTAATCGATTCGTTCGCAATCCACTGATTGTTCCTGCTTCTAGGTTTTCCCAGAGTTTCGGCAGGGGTTGATTCGGATCTTCGACCATATCAGAGATATGACCATACAGGCTAGAGATCGAAGTACTTGTGTTGCGAGAGAGAACGAGTAGAGGAGTAAAACCTTCTTTGGGTAGTTTCAGCGAATTGTAGCCTAATTGATTGAGATAGTCGATCGCGGAATCTTTACAGACTGACATAGATTAACACTGCAATTTGATGTATTTGACAATACCTTAGTTGATCAAAGCTGAGCGTAAATTAAGACAAAATTAAAGAAAGTGAGCGATCGCGCTGAGAGGTCTTAGGATAAGGTTAAATCTTCCACTCGGATTGATACAACTTCGCCCGTTGTTTGTACTGGTTCTGGTCTTGCTTGTACAACGATGGAGCTTTAAGGAAAGATTGCCACTTCAGTGTTGTGAAGTCTTTTTTCTAATTCACTGCATAAGATTCTAGCTTTCTCTAAAGTTTTAAGTGTGTCTTGTCTAACACACAGCACTTGATTAGAACAAAAACATTTCGCAGTCTAATCTAAACGGTGCATTAGCGCCACATTGCATCTGTTTTGAATCTCAAAGCAGACCAGTACTTGTGCAAATTCACAGACAGGAAGCATTCGCATGGAACGATCGCTTGAACTGTACGATGATGGTCGCCTGTATGAGTATGACGGGGATCAAGCTATCAAAGTTATCGAAACCAAACACGAGGTTGCAGCACTATTTAAAGCATTAAAATTTAGCACAGCAACGACTTTCTCGGTCGCACCTCCAAACAAACAGCCCCCTGATGTTCCCGTCCCGCGTGGAAGCCACAAAATCAACGATGAAGGCTTTAAGCTACTCACCACTTTTGAAGGCTGTGAGCTTCATGCTTACGATGATGGTGGCGGTGTTTGGACGATCGGGTATGGACACATTGAGGGAGTCTATCCAGGAATGAGCATTACTCAAGCTCAAGCCCAAGACTTTCTGCACACAGACCTGGAACAGTTTGAATCTTATGTAGAAGAAGCGGTGCAGGTTGAAATCAATGAGGATCAATTCTCTGCATTGGTGTGTTTCTGCTTCAATGTCGGACCTGGAACGGAAGGATTCGGGGGTTCGACACTGCTAAGAAAGCTCAATGCTGGCGATTACCAAGGAGCAGCCGCACAGTTTCCAGTCTGGAACAAAGTCGATGGAGAACCTTGGCTTGGACTCACCCGCAGACGACTTGCAGAACAAGCTCTATTTTTGAGCAAATCTTGGCAACCGTTTCTCACTTACACGGGTGATGGCACTCCAACCGCTCGAACTTTAAGATTGATGTCACCGATGATGCAAGGAGCGGATGTGCTCCAAGTTCAACAAGCACTGCTCAAAGCTGGATTGAGTCTCGGTTCTGATGGAGCAGATGGCTTTTTTGGTGGTGCAACCGATGTCGCCGTTAAACAGTTTCAACACCAAAAAGGACTCACCCCTGATGGCATTGTCGGGAGTCAAACGCTACAAGCGCTAAACGTTTAGATTTTTTACCATTCATTCACCCGTTAAGAGGTCACACTATGACTGTAATTGTTGTTGAACCTTGCCTTGAGATTAATGATCGAGAAAAAACCGGGATTCGAGCCAGTTTTCGAGGTTTACTCCAAGATGCTCCCGGTGCAGCATCAACGTCGATCGTCAATGGTCTATCTCAGCAATTGATTTATCAACTTCAACTCAATTTACCAAATGCGTTTGTCAGCTTTGATGAGCTAAACGTTGATTTAGACAGTGCTGCTTTTCCGTATGTGCAATCCGCTGCAAAACAAGGACTCGCCAAAGCGATTCAAGATCGCGGCACTAAAATGCTGGTGAACTCTTGCTATCGCACGATCGCACAACAGATGCTGCTCTACAACGATCGCTTTAATAATTCCAATCCCGTTGCACCTCCCGGAACTAGCAATCACCAAACCGGATTAGCGATCGACATTGAAGACGCACTTGGCTGGGAACCGTATCTAATGCGCTATGGTTGGAGTCCGTTACCGGGTGATCCACCGCATTTTGACTTTGTCGGTGGAGGGACGATCGACATTCGCAGAGAATCGATTCTAGCGTTTCAACAACTGTGGAATAAGAACAATCCGAACAATAAAATCGATGCAGACGGTGGCTTTGGACCCCAAACCGAAGGCGCATTGAATCAGTCTCCCGCTCAAGGATTTGCAAAAGCGCCTTGGGATGATAAACCACGCAATCTGAAGCTAATGATGCCTCGAATGGAAGGTTCAGATGTGATCCGACTGCAAGAAGGACTGAAAAAAGCTGGAATTGCAGTTGCAGTTGATGGTGAATTTGGACCTGGAACCGATGGAGCAGTCAAAGAATTCCAGCAGAAGAAAAGCTTAACGACAGATGGAATTGTGGGACCGAAAACGATCGCAATGATGGCATAGCAACTCATGACACAATCAGCCTCGATGCTTCATGTGCTGTTGATTGGAATCGATTACTACAAACCGAATCGATTCTTCAAAAGCCTCAGAGGAGCCGTTCGCGATATCAATCTCGTCGATACCTTCTTGCAAGAAACCTTGAAGGTTCCGGTAGACCGCATTCGTAAGTTAATTTCACCAAACCCAGAAGATTCGACACTCGCTGATGTGCGATCGACGGGGATTGATCCGACCTACGAAAACATCGTGAATGCGTTTACTGAGATCACCGAATCCGCTCAACCCGGAGAGCAGGTGTACATTCACTACTCTGGTCACGGCGGACGGATCAAGACGATCTATCCGAATCTCAAACAAGGCGATCGAGATCAATCCGATGAAGGTCTTGTCCCGATGGATTTGGGTGATACCCCCGAAGGTCGCTATCTCAGAGATGTCGAGATCACAACGCTACTCAAACGCATGACAGATAAAGGGCTGATTGTGACTGTTGTTTTAGATTGTTGCAATTCAGGCGGTGCAACTCGCGGCGATGCTGAAATTCGCAGCAGTTTAGAACCGGATACATTACCTCGATCGACAGAAAGCCTGGTTGCCGATCGAGAAGAACTAGAGCGTAACTGGTTAGCAGTAAATCGCGATCGCACAATTAACAGCGGACTATCCTCCAGAGACTATGTTCTTCTTGCTGCCTGCCGCCCGAATGAGTTCGCCTATGAATACGCAGTGAATGGTGGGACTGAGCGACATGGCGCTTTAACCTATTGGATGATTGATACGCTGACCAGTATGGCAACTCGTGGTCAGCCGCTGACTTATAAACTATTGCACGATCGCATTAATGCTCAAATTCAAAGTAAGTTCCCACAACAATTACCGATGATTTTGGGCGAAAGCGATCGACGAGTCTTTGAAAGCGATCGCTGGTCTACTCCTTACACGGTTTCCGTGATCAAAGTCGGTGTGGCTGAACTCACACTCAATGCAGGACAAGCCCAAGGACTGAGCAAAGGAACTCGTTTTTCGATTTATCCACTAAACACAACGGACTTTTCTGATTCGTCGCAGCAAATCGCGATCGTCGAACTCACACGAATCGATGCTTCTCAATCTACGGCGACAATCCTAAAACCCGAAGCAGGCGGAATTGCACTCAATGGCAAGATCGAATCCGGTGCACCTGCGATCATGGTTTCGGCTCCAGTAGATTTGATTCGACGGGTACGCTTCTTTGAGAAGACTGAGGGCGATCGAGAAGACCAACTCCCCGCAGAATTCATGCCACAACAATCACAGGCACTAGAAGCCGTTCGGCAAGCTCTCACGGGAAATGGTTGGGTTGTAGAAGTAAAAGAGGGCGAATCGGCTCACTATCAAGTCGCGATCGGGCGTGAAGGTGAGTACGAAATTAACATTGGTTCCCCGATTCAGAACTTACGACCGTTACTGATGATCAATGATGCGACGGCTCCGAAACGAGTTATCGATCGATTAGTCCATCTCGCCAAATACCAAGCCGTACAGAGTTTAGATAACTCTAGTTCCAAACTCGCTCAAGCGATCGATCTGGAGCTATTGAAAGAGGATAGAACTAGCTTTGATGATCCTCAACTTCCAGTTATTCAGAATGAAGACATTGTTACTTTGTCTATTAGCAACAAAGGTTCACAAGCACTCAAAGTTGCAATTCTAGACCTTGAACCCACTTGGGCAATCTCACAGATTCCGCTCGGTGGATTAGAATCACCATTCTTCCAGCTTGAGGCGGGCGCGAAAGAAGAAATTCAGCTAAGACTATCTCTTCCAGACGATGAGGCTTATCAACAATCAAAAGAAACGCTCAAAGTCTTTGCAGTGCAGCGAGGACTTGCAGACTTTCGTTGGTTAACCTTGCCATCCTTAGATGAGCCATCTGAACCACGAGGCATAGAACTCGATCGAGCATTAAAAGATGCTGAACAAGAAGTAACTAGAGGAGAACCCGAAGGAGTTAATCCGCTGAATCAGCTTTTAGCCGCGATCGGAGCAGATCTCGATCGAGCACCGAATGTGACTCGTGCAGCAAATGTGGTTGTTGATCCGAGACAAGAATGGGTCACAAAACAACTTCAAATCATTGTGCAACGATAGACATCTGGAGCTAGTGAATTTTGTGGAGCAGGAGAACGAATGGGAATTAGCGATCAACACTCCCCCGCCCGGACTGCACCGCATTCGACTCAGCGCCGATCACAGCGAACAAACTTCAACCGCTGTGCATGACGTGTTCGAGGTTGCAGACTGTTAAAGAATGGTAAAGGTTGCTCTTTCGCTTCTAGCATTTTTCTCTTAATTTCTCTATCGTTAGGAAATCTTCGCTGTAACAAATTTAACCTTGCCCCAGCCCTTCCATGAGTAACTCAACGCGAAAGAAGAAAACTATTCTGTTTCTCGCCGCAAATCCCCAAAGCACGACACAGCTTCGATTAGAAGATGAAGTCAAAGAAATTGGTGAGGGACTTCAGCGATCGCAAAAGCGCGACAAATTTCGACTAGAAAAAGTCTCCGCAATCACACCCAAAGATTTGCGAAGAGCAATGTTAGACTGCGAACCGCAGATCATCCACTTCTCAGGACATGGGGCAGGTGAATCAGGCTTAGTGCTCGAAGATGAAGCCGGACAACCTCAACTCATCAATGGGCAAGCTCTCGCCCAGCTATTTCAATTATTTGTCGAAACCTGTCAGATCGAATGCGTCATTCTAAATGCTTGCTATTCTGAAGTTCAGGCAAATGCGATCGCGCAATACATCCCGTATGTCGTTGGCATGAAACAAGCGATCGGAGACAAAGCGGCGCGCGAGTTTGCCGTTGGATTTTATGATGCGCTAGGAGCCGGAAAGTCGATCGAATTTGCTTACAAATACGGCTGTACGAGCATCGCAATGGAAGGCATCCGCGAAGATTTGACTCCCGTACTCAAGCAACAGTCTCAAAGCCTTTTAGTATCTGAGCTTATTTCAAGAAAGCAGCAAGCTCCAGATGCCCAGGACGATCGCAAATTTACTCCTGTTAACCCTACACCGATTCCTGAGCCAGTACCACAGCAGCGTCTCAAGCTTGAACGACCTGGAGGACAAGTTCCACTCGATTCGCGGTTCTATGTTGAGCGTCCTCCGATCGAAGAAGAGTGTTACGAAACGATTGAGCAAGAGGGAGAATTGATTCGCATCAAAGCACCGCGTCAGATGGGTAAATCCTCTTTGATGCAGCGCGTGTTGAATCATGCCAAACAACAAGGACATCGCGCTATCTATCTAAACTTTCAATCGGCTGATTCCGACTGCTTCAACAGTCTAAACTCATTCTTACAATGGTTCTGCGCCAGCGTTAGCAAAAAATTAGACCTAGAAAATCGCCTAAGCGAATACTGGAAAGATGAGAATTCTGGCTATAGAACCCATTTGGCATCTTTTTGAGATGTAGTAAAATCAAAAATAAATGCC
>ERZ1066124.32-NODE-32-length-137596-cov-26.597655_pt1 | contig 137596 bp, 97 predicted proteins | sample MGYA00382771_ERZ1066124 | MGnify/ENA primary metagenome ERZ1066124 (study PRJEB33369, sample SAMEA5778354) | biofilm metagenome | biome: Industrial cooling water; feature: Water cooling tower basin; material: Biofilm | place: United Arab Emirates | collected... | reverse complement strand
AATTTATTTTGTGGTCGTTCCGGTTTAACCTTTGAGTACGAACTCACCAGTGGTTCTATAACCAACTCTGTAACAACCCTAGACACTCAAACTTCCCCTAATATCATCAACGCTCATCCCCGCAAAATTATCGGAGTCGGAAACGTCGGTAGAACCCCAGGACAAGCAAGTTATACAATTTACAACCCCAACACAAATCAAGTTGACTTCAAAACTGTTTATTACGGCAACAATAAAGGCTTTAACGCTCAACCGATGGCGCGCGCGGGCAATAAAGTGATCTAGAGGCGCCGTCTTTGGGGTGTGTACATTGCCAAATGCAAAGAAACTATAACTTTTTTGCACAACACTTGAATAACTGTTCAATTGTAGTAATATAGTAGATGTACACCATACATCGGGTGCTAGCTATGACGACAGTTACTCAAATGAAATGCGCTTGCGAATCTTGCCTTTGCATCGTTTCTCTATCCAGTGCTGTGATGAAAGACAACAAACCTTACTGCGGCGAAGCTTGTGCAAATGGACATGAAAACGGTAAAGGTTGCGGTCACACCGGCTGTGAATGCGATAAATAACCCTGGCAACGGATGATAAACGGATGTAACGGATGGTTGATTCTTCTATCCGTTACATCCGTTTTATCCGTTGCAAATGTTACTTTTTTTTACGACAATGTAGCAACTAGCTAGATAAAGATTACTATTCTCACTGTAAATTGATACGGTACTTGTACCAAAAAATTACAGAGGAAAACTAATGTCTTTAAACGTAAGCGTGCATCTGCTTGAACAAGCACAGTTAGATAACATTGACGAGACAGAGTTTGTTGAAACAATCAGAGAATCGTTACCATACGCTTGGAGTGTTGTATCCGGTCTTGTAGAACAAGTTACCAGAGGAGAAGAGTGGGCAAACCATGCGGTACCACCACCAAGTGAACAAGCGCGCGCCCAGCTATTGCGAATGATGGGTGGTGATGCAATACGTGGCGCCGTTGAACGTTATTTTGGTGTCAAGCTAGCATTCCAAAACTGCCATAACGTCGGAGTTTTTCGTTTAGATAAGCTTAATTCACCACAGTATCTTGATTTCATTTCAATTAGGCGCCAAATTCTCAACCAAACACCTGAACTAATCGACTGTTAGACCTCAAATGTTGTGGCACAGGCATCCTGCCTGTGTATCTGTATTATTTTCTTTACCACAGAGACACAGAGTACACAGAGAGAAAAGAAAGAATAATCCTAACCTAACTCACTTATTAATTTTTCTCTTTCTGCTTGTAGATTTAGCCTAACCTTTTCTCCTGATTGGCATTTTTCTCTAACTTCAAGCATTGGAGCAGTGTTATAAACATAATTTAACAGTTGAGGAAGCTTTTTAGAACCTGCCCACTCTTTTCTAATATTATCAAGAACTAACTTTATACTCACGGGTAGTTGTAAATCATCTACATTACTTGCTTGAACACCCAATCTAATTAGAGTTGCATTTCTCTCTCGCTCTATTGCAACTTCTTTTCCATTCATTCTACTTAAGATTATATCTACATCTTCATGCCAAAGACCAAAATTATAATAATACCAATCTAGTTCTGTAAGCTGATTACCTGTCCATTTAACAGAGTACAAATCAGCAAGATACAAAAACTTGATTAATTGTGTTTTCGTAATATTTCCTTTTGTCGCGTAAACAAAGTATTTTATGAGTTTTTCCAACATTGCTTTTTACTCTACTCTTCATCAAGGCTAAGTATTAATTGATACTAAAATCTTTGCGGTAACATCTTTTAAATAATAGCGCTAATTTTTTCATCCTTCCTGGCAAAATATCCTATAAAAACTGTTTCTTTGCTTTATTTAGTTCAATTATACTATATTGATTTGCACAAAATCAATGCCGCCAGTGGTAAAGTTCTAAAAACTTTACATTCTGAATGAAGGTTATCACGCTGGCACATACACCTCAGCTATTTAGAAACCCAGTTTTTTTCGTTTCTGTTGAAGATTGTTGTGCTTAGTGATGAAGAAACCGGGTTTCTTTGAGATTAGTCAGTGCTTGTAAGATTAAGAAATAGGCGGCAAATATACAGCCTTCCAACCTAAATAGGTTTTTTGTAAAGATTATCTTGTGGGATGGGCTTTCTCTTGCCCCGTTCCATGTAAACAAGTTAGGGGCGGGCAAGGATGCCCGCTCCACAATGGGCAATATATACAAAGGCATAATGTAACTCATGCAATTGTTACGGTAATTGATCCCTAGGCGCGATAAGATTCAAATAACTTTAGTTGTATTTAAAGGTCTAATGGCAGAAACATTATTCTTCAACGCTCTGCGGGAAGCCATTGATGAGGAAATGGCGCGTGATAACACTGTATTTGTACTTGGAGAGGACGTAGGACACTACGGAGGCTCTTATAAAGTAACAAAAGACCTGTACAAAAAGTATGGTGATTTGCGCGTTCTAGATACTCCCATTGCTGAAAACAGTTTTACTGGTATCGCAGTCGGCGCCGCGATGACTGGTTTACGTCCTATCATCGAGGGTATGAACATGGGATTTCTGCTCCTTGCGTTCAACCAAATTTCTAATAACGCTGGGATGTTACGCTATACGAGTGGCGGTAATTTTAAAATTCCAATGGTAATTCGTGGACCTGGTGGTGTTGGGCGCCAACTAGGAGCAGAACATTCACAGCGTCTTGAAGCTTACTTTCAAGCTGTTCCCGGTTTAAAAATTGTCGCTTGCTCAACTCCGAAAAACGCAAAAGGACTTCTAAAAGCTGCTATTCGTGATAATAACCCAGTGCTGTTTTTTGAACACGTGCTGCTTTATAACTTAAAAGAAGACCTACCCGAACAAGAGTACGTACTGCCACTCGATAAAGCTGAAGTTGTACGCCCCGGTAAAGATGTCACAATACTAACGTACTCACGGATGCGGCATCACGTTATGCAAGCCGTAAAAAATATAGAAAAACAAGGCTTTGACCCCGAAGTCATTGATTTAATTTCGCTCAAACCCTTAGATTTTGATACCATTGGCGCCTCTATACGTAAAACCCACCGTGTAATTATTGTGGAAGAGTGTATGCGAACAGGTGGTATTGGCGCCGAGTTAACTGCTTCTATTAATGACCGCTTGTTTGACGAATTGGATGCACCAGTACTACGACTGTCTTCGCAGGATATTCCAACTCCTTATAATGGCGCCTTAGAACGTTTAACTATTGTGCAACCAGAACAAATTGTCGAAGCTGTCGAAAAAATGATGACACTAAGAGTGTAAAGTGCTGAGTTCTGAGTGCTGAGTTGAGAGTTAGGGGTTAGGAGTTAGGAGTTAGAAGTTAGGAGTTAGGAGTTGTTACCTACTCAGCACTCAGCACTCAGCACTCATTACTCAGCACTCAGCACTCAGCACTCATTACTCATAACTGGTTAAAAGAGCGTTATTATAGCGTGTGTCCGCACTCCCGTTATGGTATGCAGCAAAGACAGCAATCGCTATTAGCCCTAATTATTGTTATGGTAATTGCCGCCATCGCGGTGATTGCCACTCCTGGTTTACGTGTACCCCTTGGTCTCGATTTACAAGGAGGTTCCCAACTTACTATTCAAGTCAAGACTACACCAGAAATTAAAACAATCACCGAACGTGAAATGGAAGCCGTCCTCAAAATTATTGAAGGACGCATTAACGGTTTAGGTGTTTCTGAAGCTTTAGTTCAACAAGCTGGCAGTGACAAAATTTTAGTCCAACTCCCTGGTGTTAAAGACCCAGAACAAGCCGAAAAAGTTTTGGGTGGAACTGCTCAGTTAGAGTTTCGCAAGCAAAAACCAGGTACAGAAACTCAACTTCCTGTGTTTTTCGCTTCACGTAGTGAGTTAAAGGCAAAGCTCGACCAAGCTCTTAAAGGCAAAGATTCTTCAGCAATCGCTAAAATTCAAGAAGATTTACAAAAAAATAATCAAGCTATAGCAGAATTATTTGAAAGTACTAATCCTCCACTTAGCGGTAAATTTCTCAAAGATGCCCAAGGTACACCTACCCAAGGCACTACCTGGGAAGTCGCAATTAGTTTTAATCAACAAGGTGGCGATTTATTTGCCCAAATAACTAAGGAACTCGCTGGTACTGGAAGAAGTATTGGTATTTTTCTGGATAATGAACTTATTAGCTTTCCAAGTGTCGGCGCCCAGTTTGCTGCTACAGGTATTACCGGAGGTAATGCGGTAATTACTGGTAATTTTACTGCCCAAGAAGCTACTGGCTTAGGTATTCAGTTACGAGGCGGCGCCCTCCCTGTACCTGTGGCAATCGTCGAAAACCGTACCGTCGGCGCCACCCTTGGTAAAGACAGTATTCAAAGCAGTATTTATGCTGGTATCGGTGGTCTTACCCTTGTACTAGTATTTATGGTGGTGTATTATCGACTACCAGGTGCCTTAGCGGCTGTTGCATTAATAATTTACGCTTTACTTTCCTGGGCTGCTTTTGGTTTGTTACAGGTGACGATGACATTACCTGGTATCGCGGGGTTTGTTCTTAGTATTGGCATGGCAGTTGATGCCAACGTTTTAATTTTTGAACGGACGCGCGAAGAATTGCAGGCAGGTAAAACTTTGTACCGTTCTGTTGAATCAGGCTTTTATCGAGCTTTTTCCAGTATTTTAGATGGTAATGTCACAACCTGGATTGCCTGCTTCTTCCTGTTTATTTTTGGTTCTGGTTTAGTCAAAGGCTTTGCTGTAACCTTAAGTATAGGAGTACTCGTTAGTATGTTTACAGCAGTTACATGTAGTCGCACTTTCATGTTTTTGGCAATAGGAATTCCCGCATTGAAGAAACCAGAATATTTTTGCCCTAACTTGGCGCCAGCTAAAAAAGTGGAGGCAGCACGATGAAAATAGCTGTAAACAAAAGGCGGTCGCTATGGTGGGGTATTTCTTCTGCTTTACTTATCATCGGTATTATCTCGATGGTAATTTCCACGTTTAACCCTCAAATTAAGGCGCCTCTACGTCCTGGTTTAGATTTTATTGGTGGTACACGCTTACAGTTAGAAAGAGACTGCACACAACCTGGAAACTGTGATAAACCAATCGATATCAACGCTGTGCGTGAAATCGCTCAAGCCAGAGGACTGGGCGATGCCAGTATTCAGCTTATTACCGATGAAGAAACAAAACAAGAAAACGGTATATTAATTCGCTCCAAAGACTTAAGTCCTGAACAGCGTACCCAACTCGAAAACGCACTCGCAGAAAAAATCGGCGCCTTTGACCCGGAAAAAAAATCAATTGATACTGTTGGTCCAACTCTTGGACGAGAGCTATTTACCTCTGGTTTAACTGCTCTATTTTTGTCACTTATTGGTATATTAGTTTACTTAAGAATCAGATTCCAGTGGGATTATGCCGTATTTGCAATTGTTGCTTTGTTTCACGATGTATTAATTACAATCGGTGTATTTTCAATACTAGGTTTTTTTGGTGTTGAGGTAGACAGCTTATTTGTTGTTGCCCTGCTGACAATTGTTGGTTTCTCGGTAAACGACACTGTGGTAATTTACGACCGAATTCGGGAAACAGCGCAAATTGAAAAAGGGCGCTCCATCACCGAAATTGTTGATGACGCAGTAGACCAGACTCTCGCTCGCTCGATTAATACCACTTTCACAACGATGCTAACGCTGTTCGCCATCTTCTTATTTGGTGGAGAAACACTCAAAATCTTCTCTTTGTCTTTGATTGTTGGCTTTACTATGGGCGCTTATTCCAGCATATTTATTGCTAGCACTTTACTCGCTTGGTGGAGACAACGAAGCGAAAAAGGCACCCCTCCCCCAAATACTGAATCAGTTGCAACCTGAACATCGTATAAATAAAGACAGCAGGGTATCCACCCCCTGCTTCTTTCAATTTTACTTGTATTTTCAATTCCTGATTTCATGGAAAATCTAGATAAAGACCCTATTTTTAATGCACAAGTTCAGAAATTACACAGACTCACAGTTTATGCTCGGTGGTTATTTGTTGGTTTTCTGTGGATTTTTATTGCTCCTATCTGTTTATGGAATTTACGTGGAGAAATTGCTTTGTGGCGCCAGTATTTCACATGGGTGGCTGTACGCTTCGGTCTTTATTACAACCCACTAGCTACTTTAGGTTTAGCATTTTGTATTGGTATGACAACATCTGTACTGGTCTGGCAAAGTCGAAATATTTTATTTGGTTTACCTCAACGCGATAGAGAACGTCTCGAAAAACAAGTCTTTCTAATTCGAGAACAAGGCGCCACGCATCCTTTATGGAAATGGATTTTTCGCTCTTAACCGGGTTTCTTTGTCAAATATTGTAATAAAAATGAAGATTTTGCTTAGAAACCGGGTTTCTTTGTCAAATATTGTAATAAAAATAAGGATTTAACTTAGAAACCCGGTTTCTTGTTATCAAACCTTAACATACTGTAATCTTTTTTTATATAAATCATTAGAATAGTAGTCATAAATGTGTTTTGTGAAACATTTCGCAGAATAAAAGTAAGTAAATTAAGTAAAAATTGTGAATTTGGTATTATCAAAATGAGTAATGCTCACATTCAGTTTAGCGAGCGCAAGTCAGATGTAGACTTTGAGCAATTGCGCGAATTATTTAAAATTGCGGCATTTTGGGCGTCTGAGCGCAGTACTGAGGATTTAAGTATCGCAGTCGCTAATAGTGAACCTGTGATAACAGTTAAAGATGGGGAAAGATTGATAGGTTTTGCAAGGGCAACAAGTGACGGTATATATAGAGCTACAATTTGGGACGTCGTAATTCACCCTGATTACCGTTCTCAAGGACTTGGTAGCAAGTTAGTAGAAACCGTTTTGAGTCACCCCAAAGTCAATCGAGTTGAGCGTACATACTTAATGACAACTCATCGACAGGGGTTTTACGAAAAAATTGGGTTTGAGAAAAACTCTACAACCACAATGGTTATATACAATCAATCTCAATTTAACTCGCTGCAATCATCGGTGCAGTTTCAAGAGTTGCTAGGTGGATAGAAATTTGCAATCTCGTTGTTGCTTGTGATTGTGTGTTGTCTGGGTATGGAACAACTTCAAGCTTGCCTCCTAATACTTCAAGTATAGTTGTAGCTAGTAGTAATTTCATACCTGGTGATATTGCTTTGTCTTCGAGTTCTTTCAAGTTTTGTTGAGCTTCAATATCCATTAAATTTACTATTTCGCTGCTTGGAAATGCATAAGTTGGTACATCTAACCAAATGTAAGTATATTTGTTTGTATCGGCGCCTGACACAGATACATAAATACTGCCTTCTTCCATTTGTATTTCCATTTGAGCAATTACAGTCTCGATTAAAATTATTAGTACTTGCCGTAGCCATTTAATATCTGTCAACACATATATTTCTGAGTCGGGCAATGAAATTTTAAATGGATAATTGCGATTTTCTGCCAACATATATATCAAATCATGAACTTCCTGCAAGAGTTCATTCAAAGATTGTGGCTGCATATTTAAACAGTTGTTACTGCGTTCTGCACGAGCAACATTGAGAATTTCGTCAATTAACTTCAGCAATTTTAACGCTCGTTCATGAGCATCAGCGATAAATTGGCGTTCTTCTTCTGGACTTTCACATAAATCAGACAAAATCAACTGATGCAAACCAATTAAACCGTTTAATGGTGAACGCAATACATGTGTTGTGCGTGCTAAAAAACCTGCTTTAAATTGGCTCATCTCAGTTGCGAGACTATATGCTAAATAAAGATGCTTAATTTGGTTTCGGAGTTCGCTTACTTCATCTTGATGCGATTTTTCTGATACAATTGACCTAGATTTTTTATTAGTAAACAAACTGCGGAATCCGGCGCCAATTAATAGTCCTACCGCTAAATATATCCAATTGTTCCAATTCATAATTTGCTGCCATTAAATTAAAATAAAATTATAGAAACCGGGTTTCTTTTTTTAATATTGTAATAAAATTATTATTTTGCTTAAAAACCCGGTTTCTGGTTTCTTAGTTTATAAATTTTAAGGCGCCTTGTCGCAAAATATCCCAATTATTACCATTCCATTTTATGACGGTTGAAGGTACTCCAATGGCAGCAGTATCTTGGCATTGACTATCGAAGAGTGTAAGCACTTGTGGAAACTGTTGTGCAATTTCTGTCATAGTTAGCAAAGCACTTTGACCAGATAAATTTGCGCTTGTAGTAGCCAGAGCGCCAGTTTGTGCCAAAATTGAACACGCAATTTCACTTGCTGGCACCCGTACACCAATTGTTGTAGGGTCATTTGGATTCATTGTTTTTGCAACAAGTGATGAAGTTGGTAACACCATTGTTAATGCACCAGGTAAATATTTAGCTGCGACTTGGCGCCAAATTTCTAATTCATATTTACTACCATCTACAAAATTCCACAATTCAGATGGATTAGCTGCCATTAAAATTAAGGGTTTATCTAAACTGCGTTGTTTTGCAGTGTAAATCAAATCGGCATTTTCTGGTTTTGCTGCAAGTGCTGGAACAGTATCAGTGGGAAAGCTGACTAGTAAACCTTTACGCGCTCCATCAATCAGCGCATCCATTGAAACTTGAGGCATATATTTTTATCTATAAATATTTATAAATTTAAACCATAAATTTAAATTATATAAGCAACTGCGAATCGTTCAATCCCAGCAAAATCACTATGAATTTCTATATTGCAATAACTACCGTGGTTTTGTAAAAGTTGAAAAACAGTATCCGCTTGTCCTGCCATCATTTCAATTAACCAGACTCCACCAGGTTGTAAATATTCTGGTGATGATGTAATTAATTGACGGATACAATCTAAACCATCAGTTCCACCATCTAATGCTAAATGTGGCTCGTGATTCACAACTTCTGGTTGTAAAGTTAGTACAGTACTTGTGGGAATATATGGTGGATTGGAAACCATACCGCTAAATTTACCTTTGAATAAAGCTAAAGGTTCCCACCAGTTACCCTGATAAAATTTTATACGTTCAGAGAAGCCTAAATTACGAGCATTTGCTGAAGCTATTTTAAGAGCTTCGGGACTGACATCAACAGCATGAATAGTTGCTTGCTTAAAAGCATCTGCAAGTCCAATCGCAATGGCGCCGCTTCCGGTTCCCAAATCTGCCCAATTCCCAAATTGAAGAATGTTACTATTTTTGACGGCGCCAATTGCCAAGTCTATTAAATACTCTGTTTCTGGTCTTGGTATTAAAACAGAGGGTGATACGGATAGCTCAAACTGGCGCCAAGGTTGAGATGAAGCAATGTACTGCACAGGCAAACGTTGTTTTAAACGTTTTTGCCATAATGCATCTAATTCTTCAATCTTTAACTTGATGTTGATTTGAGCTTGGTCTTTGTATGACCCTAAACGCAATGCTAAACCATCTAACTGTGTAATTCCCCTAAGTAACCAATCCACTTCTACAACTTCTACGTCATGCTCAACGGCCGAAGCAATTGCTTTAAGGCGCCATTGCCAAAGTTGTAAACCAGAAATTGAGTAAGGATATTCAGACATAACACAAGGGGAGATATAGAGACAGAGAGTTACCCTATCTCCATATCATCTTACTTTTTGGGAGCAGGACGATTAGCTGGTTGTTGGTTTGGTTTCTGCTGTGGGTTGTTGCTAGATAATGTACGAATGTATTCCCGTGCTTCTGGGGATGGGAAGAATACTACTTGCTCAAGCCACTTGTCATTTTTATCTTGCATTGTTTTGAGTACACCATCGACATCAACAACTTGGATGTCAGCTTTAGGAAACTTTGGCTTAACTTGATTTAGTAAAGCCAAAGCATCTTGCTTACTCATAAACAGTGGAAAATACTCTTGTTTGTTTTGACCGAGTTGAATCGGAACATATCCTTTGTCGGGCGCAAATCGTACCATAAACACAGGTACGCTTCTAAACTGTTTGACATCTTGACCACTAGCACGGAGCAAGTCCATAGCTCCTTTAATTTCTTGGTCAACTGGTTTAAAAGCAAACTGTAAGCGCTCATTTTGGTTCTTTGTTTGCTGTAACTGCTGATAAATGCTGCCTAAAGGTACTGCTGTTGCCTGCAAGCTTTTTAACATTTCTGCCATTTTGGGGTCAGGGTTTTTGACTGCTTGCAGTTCTTTAATAAAAGCTTGAGCTTCTGTTTTGCTCATGTAAACTCCTGTCACCGAACCAGCAGGTGCTTTTTTGCCGTCCGAAGCAGCAGGTAGCTGACGACTAAGTGGCAAACCTTGAGGGTTGGTAATCATCCAAACCGGTACAGCATCCAATTTTTCTTTGATTTGTTGCTCTGATAACGCAAACGCTGGGATAAAACCACCTAATACTGTTGTTAATACAGTACTTCCGACTATACCTAATGTTGTGCCCCAGCGAATTAATGATTTCATAACCTCTCCTAACACATTAAAACTTTTATCAAGCCGAGATTCTAGTTTGGTTGAGCGGTAAATAGTTTTAGTATTTCTAGCTATACTACCGTCTTAGCCAACTAATAGCACTATTTTTTTTAAGCATTGGTTGTACTCCATAAGCATTGACTATATATCTAGCAATGCGTGTGGAATTACACGCTCAAACGATGAAAATTTGGTTTTCACCTGCATGGCGCTCAGGGATGCAAATGTAATTGTCTTTATCTGTTATATTCGACGGCGCCATAAAATGAATCGTTCCGTGTAAAATAACTTGCAATTGTTTTAAGTCATAAATTTTTACTTCGGTTTTCACTCAATTTGTGTTGGCGATTAACTCATGAATAAGAACGTGGTGTCTTATTTTGGGAACGTTATTCAATGAAAGCACGCGCTCTAAATGTTTGAATACGAATTCAAACAAGTACACATCCTAAGCAAGCAAAAACTCGCAGTCAAGAGCATTTAAAACAATTAAACTTAGATTAAATTTTATTTTTTAATCACTCATACTAAAAAACCCAAGATTAATTAATTAATCTGGGTTTATAGAAACTAATATACTATCGGGATGACAGGATTCGAACCTGCGGCATCCTGCTCCCAAAGCAGGCGCGCTACCAAGCTGCGCTACATCCCGTTTTTTACTTAAGCCGCTTTCTCGATGAACGAGTTATCCAACTTAAATAAAGTTAGCATACAACCCGCTATTTTACAAGAAAAATATTATTTTTATTTTCTTCTACTTTTTACGTGTCATTTTTGTACTAAGTAAGCATACTACATGAGTTTACTGAGGATACCAAAACATACCCTTAATACCTTCGGGGTCAGGCATAAAACCTAAGCCACGATAAAAATCAACAACATGGGGGTCAGCAAAAAGTGTGACGTTGCTAATTTCCTCGCTTCTAAGTTTTTTGAGTACATATTTCATCAGTGCCTTACCCAGACCTTTTCCTTGGTAGTCTGGATGAACGACCACATCCCATATTGTGGCGTTAAATGCGTGGTCTGAGGTTGCGCGGGCAAAACCAATTAGGCGCCGTTGGTTTCCTCGAACCTGCCACATTGAGGCAACGAGAAAACTATGCTCAATAGCTTTTTTGACTTTTCGTAAAGGACGACGTGACCAACCAACCGCATCACAAAGTTCTTCGAGTTCGTAAAGGTCAATGTCGCGCTCGGTACTAAAAACAATACGAGTTTCTGCTTTGGAAGCATCGGTGGCGCCATTGGGAATGGATCTACCGTTTGCATCCATAATTTGCTCTTCAAAGGGAGTAGTGCGGGTTGCCGCAGTCTCCGACGTACTAAACCAAGTTTTCCAAAAACCCATTGCCAGGTGGTTCGGGTAGTATAACTGAGGGAGTTTCCACTCTCATGAATCTTGATAAGCTTGTTTATGGTGGTAACAGAATAGGACGTGTCACACTTAAAGTGATGTTAAGTGCGCTCTTATCGCATATCTAATTAACCTTTACCATTCATGAGCTTATTTCAAATCAATCAATTTCAACTGTAGCACTTTGTTGCAAGACTCCGGATAATATTGCTGTACTTTTAAGGTCTTATTTTTCGGTTTGATGCCTGTTAATTACTACTCACTACCAAAAACTTATAATGGCAACTGGATTAAAAACTTCTACCCTAGAACTTCTCAAACGCTTTAATCGAGCGTTTCCCCAGTTCTACGAGCAATTTGTGAGCAGCGAAATTCAACTGCAAAATTTACGTCTAGCTTATCGGTTATATAAAACTCGACGTGCCGTTATTGAATTAAAACCCGAGGGAAGTAAAAGCGCTTTGCATTTCGCTTACCGGAATCAATCATTCCTTCTCAGCGATATTTTTGGTGTACTAGCAGCTTATGGACTAACAATCCATTCACTTTCGTTATACGGTCAAATCAAACCACCGATGCTAGTTTTTATGAAGCTGATAGTATCGCGTGGAAGTAAATCGCTTACCGATAAAACCGCTGAAAACGTTTGTCGTGCAATACGTGAAGCATTAGGTGGTCGATTTGAAGTAGAAGAAATGCTAGCAGTGGAATTTAATTTAGATGCTGGTTTAGAGCAAGTCCAGACGGAGTTTTATGTAGACCCAGTGTTTCACCTACCTGCATTAGTAATTGAAGCAGACAATCAACCAGGCTTATTTTACAAAGTCATGTACGCGATATGGCAAGAAGACTTGTTAGTGGTGAATGCTAATTTATTAGTATGGCGTGGACGTACTCGTCTAATTCTCTACTTACTCGGGCCTAACGAAAGTTTGATACCTGAGTATTTAGGTCATAAAATTGCAGAAGGGGTGCGAACGAGATTACTTGGCAGATAAACAATTTTAATTTATACGCTTAAACTTTCTTCCATTACCCTTGTAAATTCATATTCAGTTACATGCTAACAGGCACTACTGTACCATAGAGGTATGGCAACCATAGAAATTAGAAGCGTATTACACGCATACGAGTTCTCAAAACCTACGTCATGCCCCGACACTATAGTTTTTATCCACGGTTGGCTAAATAGTCGTGGATACTGGCAGCCTATAATTTCTCGTATCGGGGTTGATATTCAGTGTTTATCATATGACCTTAGAGGTTTTGGCGAATCACAAGCGTCTACACATAGCAAAAACGCTCGTGAATTAGTTACTTCGTCAAATCTAACTCCCAATTATGGTAGTGATTATAGTAGTGATGTTACACATCCCTCTGAATCGCTTTATACTCCGTCAGCTTATGCTCAAGATTTAATAACTCTTTTACAAAAACTTCAAATTAAAAGCGCTTGGTTGGTTGGTCATTCGTTAGGAGGAACAATCGCGCTTTGGGCTGCGGCAAAACTTCCTGACACAATCAAAGGTGTTATTTGTATCAATTCTGGTGGTGGAATTTACTTAAAAGAAGCATTCGAGCAATTTAGGTCAGCAGGGCAAAAATTTTTACAAGTACGTCCCCGTTGGCTTTCTCAAGTGCCATTAATAGATTTATTATTTTCCAGAACCAGTGTAGCGCGTCCCTTAGATAGACACTGGGCAAGGCAGCGAGTAATCGATTTTGTTGTAGCAGACCCAGAAGCGGCATTAGGCACACTGCTTGAATCTACTACAGAAGAAGAAGTAAATACATTGCCTCAACTAGTAGCCCAACTTGTGCAACCAGTTTACTTCCTTACAGGCGCCGAAGATAAAGTCATGGAACCTAAGTACGTGCGTCACCTAGCAAGTTTCCATTCCTCATTTCAATACAGCGGCGATAACGTCATAGAAATACCCAACTGTGGACATTTAGCAATGTTAGAACAACCAGACGCAGTAAGTAACGAAATTCGCAGGCTAGTAGCCCAACATTCTTGAAAAGTCAGGAGTCAGGAGGTAGGAGGTAGGAGGTAGGAGTCAGGAGGTAGGAGTTAGGAGGTAGGAGGTAGGAGTCAGGAGGTAGGAGTTAGGAGTTAGGAGTTAGGAGTTAGGAGTAGGGTGGGCAGTGCCCACAGATGCAAAATTTAGTACAATTTCATTACTTCGGTAAGTGCTAGCCTTGATTGAACGCCTAATGAGAGTGGTGAGGTATGACTGAGAGCCAAATGTTCTGAAGCAGCACATCCAATCATCGCAGCATTATCAGTACAGTATTTCAATGGTGGGAATAATACTCTCAGATTATTTTCAGCACAAGCCGCTGTAAGTGTCTTTCTCAACGCGCTATTAGCAGCAACACCACCACCAACAGCAATTGTATCAAGCTCATAATCAAGGGCACACCTAACAGCACGCTTAGTTAAAGCCTGTGCCACAGTTGCTTGAAAACTAGCAGCAATATCTTCTATGGGTATAGGGGCGCCAGTTTGTTCTATCTGCTGCACAAGACGTAACACAGCCGTTTTTAACCCACTAAAACTAGCATCATAGGGATGATAGCCACCATTAGGTAAAGAAACTCTTCCTTCGGGAAACACAAACGCCTTACTATTACCTTGAGAAGCTATACGGTCAATAGCAGGGCCACCAGGATAACCAAGCTTTAGTAGCCTAGCCACCTTATCAAAAGCTTCCCCAGCAGCATCATCACGAGTTTCACCCAACGTCTTATAGGCGCCGCATTCTTGTACATGAATTAAACTCGTGTGACCCCCCGAAACTAGCAAACTCAAAAAAGGCGGTTTTAAAGAAGGCTCACTTAAATAAGTCGCGTAAATATGCCCTTCCAAGTGATGAACACCCAAAAACGGCTTAGAATAAAGCATCGCCAGCGTCTTACCCGCCGTCATCCCCACCAACAGCGCTCCCACTAAACCCGGAGCTACTGTTGCTGCAATTCCATCAATTTCTTCCCAACCAAGTTGGGCATCTACCATTGCTTGTGTAATGATGTCGTTAATAATTTCCAAATGCGCGCGTGAAGCAACTTCTGGTACAACTCCACCATACTGCTGATGCACAGGAATTTGTGAAGAAATAATACTGCTTTTAACCTCACGCCCAGAGACAATAGCCACTGCCGTCTCATCACAGCTTGTCTCAATCGCCAACACAGTCGCCATAATTTTAAGTGCTGAGTAGAAAGTGCTGAGTAGAAAGTGCTGAGTGCTGAGTGAGTGCAAGAGTTAGGAGTTAGGAGTTAGGAGTTAGGAGTTAGGAGTTATTTCCCACTCAGCACTCAGCACTCAGCACTCAGCACTCAGCACTCTCCACTTATTTTAACTTTTGTTTGCGAAGCTTTAACTTTTATTTACTTCAACTTTACTCGCTTTACCGCCACAGATTATGATGACATGCTAGTTAGGCAAATAAAAATTGTACAGGCCGCTTCGTTTTGTACAAGGAACTTTTTGTTTCGTAATAAAAGGAAACAATATCATGCAACGCTTGTTTGCTCTCTTTCTAGCCCTATGTCTATGGTTCAGCTTTACCCCGCCAACCCTGGCGTTAGGAGCTGACTTAGTACCTTGCAGTCAGTCTCCAGCCTTCCAAGCACGCGCGGAAGCTGCGAGAAATACTACTGCCGACCCAAACTCTGGTGCGAAGCGTTTTGAACGCTATTCACAAGCACTATGTGGTCCTGAAGGTCTGCCTCACCTAATTGTAGATGGGGGTCTCGACCACGCAGGTGATTTCTTGATTCCTAGCATCCTGTTTTTGTATATCGCTGGTTGGATTGGTTGGGTTGGTCGTGCTTACATCATGGCTGTACGTAAAATGCCAAACCCAGAAATGAAGGAAATCGTTATCGATGTTCCTTTGGCTCTCCCAATTATGCTAAGTGGATTTACATGGCCCCTTGCTGCAATCAAAGAACTTACGTCTGGTGAGTTAACTGCTAAGGATACAGAAATCCCCATTTCTCCACGCTAGTTAAACTTACTAGTTATAAACTATACTTCCACATTTAATTATGTGGAAGCGCGCTCGATGGTTAAAGTCTCTATTAATTAGAGAAACGAATTAAGTGGAAATACTTTTGGAGCTTTACTCATGCAAAATGGTCTTCTTAGATATTTATCCCTTGCCCCAGTCACACTGTTTGCTTTATTGATTGCACAAGCTGTACTGTTGATTGTATTTAATCTCATTTTCCCAGACCTGCTTTTCCACCCAATGCCCAGATAACTATTAGTTATGGGGTATAAAAAGTAAACATGATTGTTTAAAAGTTATGACAGCTAAGAGTTAGATATTTATTTCTAACTCTTAGCTGTCTATGAGTGTTTTTTATCTACAATAATCGTTTTGCAAAAAAATATTACGTATATCATGCTTTTAGCAAGGTGTCAAATAATGAGTTATTTTTGATTATCTTTAAAGTATTTTAATAAAAATTAATGAATCGATTTGTAGCGCTTATTAAGTTTTTTAAACAGAAGTTACTTTATAGTACTCAGCTACATTTATGATGAAGGAAAAATCCTGCCAAAATTTCAATTCACTTAGATGAGGCAAAGATAAAATATGGTACAAGCAGTAGACGCATCAAAAAATAATCCTAGCGACCCTAGGAATCGTGAGGTCGTTTTCCCCGCAGAACGCGACCCGATGCAAGGCAATTTGGACACACCAATTAATGCTTCTCCCTTGAGTAAGTGGTACATCAATAACTTACCCGCTTATCGCCCAGGTCTTACACCTTTCCGTCGTGGACTAGAAGTTGGTATGGCACATGGGTACTTTATTTTTGGCCCATTCGCTAAACTTGGCCCACTGCGTAACACCGCAAACGCTAATTTAGCTGGTTTACTGGCAGCTATTGGTTTAATCGTTATTTTGACTGGTACTTTATCGCTGTACGCTAACAGCAACCCCAAACCAGCACTCGGAAGCGTAACAGTTCCAAACCCACCCGATGCTTTTACCTCAAAAGAAGGTTGGAATAACTTTGGAAGCGCGTTTCTTATTGGTGGCATTGGTGGCGCCGTTGTTGCTTACTTCCTAACCAGCAACTTGGGAATTCTCCAAGGTATAACTGGATAAATTAGTACAGATGTGAATCTGAATAAATTAGTACAGACGTGAATCTGGATAAATTCGTAGAGACGTGAATCTGGATAAATTCGTAGAGACGTGATTAATCACGTCTCTACAAAGAAACCGGGCTTTTTTTAAAGCCCGGTTTCTGTTTTATATTAAGCGTTCAGGGGGCGCCGACGTTATTGTTTACAATTGGCGAAACTATCCAGGGCAGTTTCAATTGACTGTAAAGCAGCTTCAAAATCGTCGTTGACAATTTGAACGTCAAACTCGTCTGCGGCTTGAATTTCTTCGTGGGCACGATTTAAACGGCGCCTAATTGCTTCTTCGGGGTCTTGACCGCGACCGCGTATACGGTTTTCTAATTCGGTGAGCGAAGGAGGCAAAATAAAAATGCTCTTGGCTTCTGGAAAAGAAGTGCGAATTTGACGCGCTCCCTCTAATTCAATTTCTAGCACTACGCACTTACCTGCATTTATTTGGTTAAGTACAGCAAGTCTAGGAGTACCGTAATAATTTCCGGCAAACTCAGCCCACTCCAAAAATTCTCCATGAGCAACTAGTTGTTCAAACTTACTACGCTCGATAAAATGGTAGTGTTTGCCATCTATTTCGCCTGGGCGAGGCGCCCTCGTAGTCGCCGAAACAGAATAGTATAGTTCTGGATGACGCTGGAGTAGCGTCCGCATTAGTGTGCCTTTGCCAACTCCACTTGGGCCTGTCAAGACTATGAGTTTGCCTTGAGACAGCTTTGAAAAGGTAGTTGCACTATTCTGGATGGATAAAAGTTGCATCATCCGCTCAACCTGTGAATAAATCAATATACATTATCCATTAGCCATGTGTAAAGTAGGGGTATAACCTAACACGATAGCTAACTTCAGTATCTGTAACTTTGTTAACAGATAAACTATTCTAATTCACATGTTACTGCCGATAAATGTTTTTTAGGGGTAGGGATTTAAACCCACCCATAAATTTTTGATTAATTATCCACAACTTGATGTTCCCGCGAAATTACGAAACGATTTGCTACCGTTTCTGGCTGTATCGCTGAGAGTATCACGTGACTCGAATCTGTAATGATTACAGCCCTAGTACGGCGCCCATAAGTGGCGTCAACCAGCTGACCCCGGTCACGCGCATCGGTAATGATACGCTTTATCGGAGCTGACTCTGGACTGACAATGGCAACTACCCGGTTGGCAGAGACAATATTGCCAAATCCTATGTTGATTAGCTGAATGTCCATATAAAAAACTTATTCAATGCACGGTGTGAGGTTAAACACAATATTCTTTTCACCCAATACAGGATGCCGAATCGAATTTACCTTAAAAGCGTAAATACCGATACGGGACTAAAGAAGAAATTGTGTTTCTACAAAATACTATTTCTCATGTTATCCGTAAAAAATTGCAGTTACAACGCCCTAAAGTCCTCGAAATGCTTGTTTTTTAATTATCATTGCTTTTTTTAAATATTTATCAATCTCAATCGATAAATCTTGAATAAAAATCTCTCTAAAGATACAGGTAAATCCTTATGAATAAAATGTAAGCAAAATATTAAAGTCAAATCTATTACTTCATCAAATGTTACACATCGAATATCCGTAGATACAGAAAGCATCAAATAAACTAAATTTATTTGATGCCACAAAGAAACTAAAGAAACCGGGTTTCTTGATTTAGAAACCGGGTTTCTGTACTGTTTTAAGTTTGTTGAATTTTTCTCTCAGCAATTGTAAATTAGGCGCCTGACCACCATAACGCCAACTAACATAAGATGAGCATATTTCATCAATAACTTCTGATGTTGCTGCTGGTTGTTGCATCCTAGATATTTGGGCATATTCTAGTGGTGTTTGAGATGGATGTTTTTTAAAACCACTCGTAGCAAGCCACTGTAACATCTGCTGATAAAGACTTTCCATTGGTGGCAGTTTGTTAAGAGTTTTTCGGTTCCGATATCCTTTCCATTGCTGGCGTAATAACCAAATACCAAAAGCTGTTGCTGTTGCAATTATTAATGCTTGGATTATCCCAAAAAAACCTTTTGTAAATAAACCAAAGAACCAAACAAATGTCCTAGCTAAAAATGAGAATATAGCCCCAAACAAATTATTTAGCAAACCACTCACTGGAGAAGGCAACCAAGAAGCCACCCATTTCCAAAACTGCTGAAGTACCGAAAATGTTTGAGTTTCTTCTATTGAAGGGGGAATTAGAGGATGTTGAGGTATTGGGTCAAACGCAAACCATCCATATTTGGGAAAATACACTTCGGTCATCGCGTAAGCATCGGTGTTACGAACAATATACAAACCAGTAAATGGGTTGAACTGTCCTGCTCCAAAACCTGCTACTAAGCGCGCTGGAATACCACAAGAGCGTAGCATCATTGTTAATACTGTAGAAAAGTGGTCAGGATAGCCACCTTTATATTTAAATAAAAACGCTTCGACTAAATCTTCGTTTTGCTCTAAAAAGGGAAACTCTAAAGGGTTTTCGGGGACTTTGTAGTTTTGTTTTAAGTACTGCGCTAAGTAAAGCGCTTTCTCGTAAGCTGAATCTAAACTTTTATCTGCAAAGCCAACACGATTTTTATTATAGTTCGCCAATATCTCTTCTGTACGAGTGCGAACTTTCTCTTGAATGGCTTCTGGAATTTGTAAGTAATACTTAGAAATGCTATCTGGATAATCATTCCCTGCTTTATTTAATAGAGTTCTGTCACGCAGTGGAACTTCAGAAATAACTGTATATGTTAAGCCATCTGACAAACCTACAGGCGCCCGTAAACTATTTTCTGTATCTACCGCTATCACCGGAGTTGGAAAGTAAATTTCCTTGGGATGCGCCATAGCTGGCACTAAGTTCGGTAAATCAGCTAATACTGTATATGTCTGTACTATTTCTTTGGTGGCGCCAACGGCGTTAGGTCTAGGTATATAAATTTGATAAGACCAAGGAGAACGTCGAATCGTTTGTACTTTATCGTTACGAGAAATTTCCCAACCTTTGCCTGTATAGCGGTCAAATGCCAATACCCGCCAAAACCCCTCAATTTGTGAACGCACTCGCATTACAACTTTGGGCGTCATTTCACCGCGCAGGTTTTGATTCATGCGACTATTAAAGCCGTAGTAAAAACTTGAGTCAACTAACCCTTGCTCCCCATTCTCTCCTGGGGCATTTGCACTACCTGGACTTGCGGCGCCACCATTTCTATTACCTGCACGCACATAACCAGGATTAATAATGCTGCGTCCAGTAAAATTACCTTTGACTTCGATATTAGAGCTAACTGGAAACATTCGCAGTTGATAGCCTGGAAAACGCGGTAATACGGCAAATATTCCCAAACCGATAACTAAAATTAATCCAAAAAGCAAAAAGTAAGAAGGTAAAGACGAAGCCACATCTGAATGCTTCGTCTTCTCCTGATTAACTATTGGCTTTGTAATACCTAGCCTTGAACGGTAATCGAATATTAAAGTTGGTAGGGCGATAGCTAAAAATAGTAACAACACTGGTGCAAACGCTAAAGTTTGACTTAATGTTGCCGCTACACCTATCAAAATCATACCAATAACAATCGAATACCCCAAGTCTTTACGCCTAGGCATATCAAAGCTATGGAGTACTTGGAGTTGTACTAGTAACTGCGCCAAAACTAATCGCGTATCGTTCAATTCCCCCAGTATTCGACCAAAGAAAGCACCTAGTGCTATTAACATCAAGATCGCAATTCCAAATTTGACCGATACATTACTGTTTTGGCGTCTTTTATAACTCCAAGCTGCCCCCGCAACTGAAAGCGGTGCTGCCCAAAAAGATAATTGAGTTTCTGCCGCTATATCTGTTGCAATAATTCCCACAATTACATTTGCTAGCACCAGCACCCTTAAAGCAATTGAATTTTCTACTTCGATTGCAGATGCCTTAAACCTGTTGCGCCAATAATTCCATTCAGGTTTTGGGGCGCCAAGTCGTATCCTGGTAAACATTTTTTAGTTATAAAGCAATTAGTGGATGTAATCACTAAGCGATGCATTTGTAGACAACGGATACTAATGTAGTCAGTATAAACTCTTAATACATTGTCCGGAAAAATGCTGTTAACCGTAGACCGGAGAGGCACCGTACCGTCGAAATACGACATGTACTAGTGCCTTCCTAATGACCGCTTATTTATACCAAGCATACGCTTTAAACTAGGTTTCGTCACCTGACTCGAAAACCAACAAGAGCCTATCTAAAATTGGTGCTAGCAGTAAGTATTATTTTCTACATAGTGGGAAGAATTAAAAATGTCAACGGTTGTTGGTCGATTTCTGTTAGTTTTACTTCGAGAGTGTAAGGTTGACGTGGAGAAACACAAAGTATTTCTACACGTAAATTACCTGAACTCGAAGACTGAGCCATTGCAGTTGTGCTAGCATTACCAACTTTGATATTTCCTTGAGTAGGTAAATCAGCCCGAACACAAAGCTTTGCTTCGGCGCCGTATTGTACGTACTCAACATGAAGTTTGATAGCACCAACATCAGTTAACCATTCTCTTTCTACAACTGGATTAGTCGCAGAAACAGGTAATGTTAAGTTATCAAACAGTTGTTTTGCTGCCAACAATGAAACGGCCATTTGCTGACGACTTTGAAGATCAAAGTAATCACCATCCAAATTAGGCATTGCTTCAATGGTCGAAGCAGAACGATAAGGAGTTCTTAGCACTAATCCAGCTAAATCATTAATTGCCTGCTCATCGTTAGGAAATAAGCTTTCCACAGCAGCCACTAATTTTGCTCCTAACGGTAACGAAGAAGCAACTAATTCTTGGCATCTAGCCATTATAAGCTGAAATACACGTTCTGGTAAGTCAATCGGGAGCGTTAAAGATGCTCCACGACCCCATCCCCACGTAGGAACTAACGCGACTGAGGGATTGTCTACGTAGTCAGGATATTCTTGGATTTGGGTTTCCCAAGGGAATAACGGAGGATGGTTTTGTATTTGAATTTGTAACCGACGTTTAAGGACGGCTTGGAAACGTTCTTGCACAGTAGGAATTTCTCCTAGTTAAGAGGTTTGGGGCGTCCATTCCGGTTGCTGCAAATCCATTGGAGTATTCGCAGCACTCGGTATATTTTCGACCCCGTTATTTTCCTTACAATTGACCGAGGTATTTTCTGATTCTATAGCATACGCACACTATTAACCATCAAAACAACTGGTTTTATAAGGATTCTGAGTCACTATTCATGAGTAGATGCACCCGATCCGGACACTAGAGAGTTACGAATTTCCCAGGCTTGTTCAAGAATTTTAAACCATCGTTTTTGTAGTTGTGCCATTGATAACCCACACAACTTGGCAATTTTTTCATCAGGTTCTTTTTGTTGCTTTAGTTCGAGTAAAGACCGTTGCTTCGGATCCATTTCTTCAATAAACTTTTCCCACTGAATAGGTGTCAAGCCCAAATTTGTACTCAAATCAGCTTCAAGCCATTCGTGAACTAGTTCCCAGCGGTGCAGTAAAGCAAATCGAATCAAGTGATACTTAAAACGCTGTTGTAAATAATCGCGTTGCCTGGAGGTTAAATTCAAAACTGATTCGATTTCAGTTGCCGACATATCCTGTAACCGCAGCGCAAAATAATCTGCACAATCGGTTTGTTGTCGTTCCTCTAAATAACTCATTAATTCAGTTATGACAACAGAACGTAGCGTATCTTCAGTTGGTTCTGGTTCTGGCTGTGTAGCCATTGCGCTTCGCAACATTTGAACCGCTGGTTCTTCCCAAGAGCCATCGCTTTCACCTCCACTACCTTCGGCAGCTTGTTCGATGTCAACACAGGTTTCTGGTGGTTGTTGTTGAGAAAAAGTTTGTGCGCGCAGAATAATAAGTTGTTGCTGTCTTCCTGGTAAAGGAATGCGACGTTTACCGTAACGTTCGGTGAACGCCATATACTCGGCTAATTCCAGAAGTGTATGAGGCTGGTAGGTAGCACCGAGTTGATTTTCTCTGCGAAAAGCATTAAGAGCTTCTAAATAAAAACTTTGTAGAAAATCTTCAATTATCGTTAGGCGCCCTTGATAGCTCAATTGGCGTTGCGGAGGATTAATATAACGATAGATAATTGCACTCAAAGTACTGTGAAGTTCGACCCTGCCACGAGATGAACCTAACTGGTAATATCGCAAGCACTGAGTCAGGCGATGTCGAGCCAGGGTAATGGCGGAGCTTTCTATAGAGCCAGAAGCTTGGATGCGTTTGCTCTCATTGCAAATCCGATAAACTTCGTTGGTGATACGCATTGCCACATCGTGACAATTTTTCTCCGAAGCTTTGGTTGATTGCCTAAGTTCCTGGAAGGAAAGTTCTAATATCGCCTCCACGCCGATAGAATTTTCTCCCTGAATAGTTGTGGTTGCGGCTAAATTCATAGTCTCGTTCTTAAAAAGACCCTAACATAATCTATTTACAGCCTGGGATCAAAATAAATAATTGGTAAAAAAGTATTATGTCTCAGATTAGCGCGATTGACGCACACCATAATTAAAGAATTGGTTTAGTTTATTATTCCCAACCAAGTGGCGATTATTTAGCTATGCCTGACAAAATTCTTCTCGACCGTTATCATTTTTCCCTCTGGTACATTTATGGATTTACAAGCACAAATTCAATTGCTGAAAGAAAATGCACCCCAAGATGGCATTACACCACAACTGATAACAGCAATCGCTCCGGCTTTACAGACGCTTGCTCAAAGGTTAGCCCATAAACGGTACTTCATCCTCCAAAGTATGGACGAAGAGTGGGTTGTCACTACATTGAGCAATCGTACTAATCCAGAACTCGAAAAACGAGTGGTATATGCTTACCCTACATTACAAGATGCGATTAAAAACCAATACAGGAGGGATAACCCTCAGTTAACTGCCACTCCCTACGGAGTTATACACGTTTTGTTTCAGTTAACGGCAATGGAACCCGTAGATAGTATAGTTTTTTTTGAAACTTCTGGCGTGAGTGGTGATACAATCGAAATCCCACGTTTTGAGCTACAATTATTGATCCAACAGGTAATGGCGCCGTACCGTAACACCTCCGTGCCTCCTGATATCGCTTAAAAACTACCAGATATCAGCTTAACTTGTCATACGGGTTATTGTGGGAAATTGCTGTAACTATTTCAAGAGCTAAGGGTAACTAGCACTACTGGATTTTACCGTCTGTGCCTACTCCTTAGCTCTTTTAAGACCAATAAATTAAATTTGGTAAATAAAAAACTTAATACAATCGACTCAGCGCAAAATCAGTCATGTTTATCAAAGCTTGACGAGACTCTGAATATGGTAAATCTACCAAATGCTCTACAGCCAACTTCGCATGATGTGCTGCTAGTTCCCTTGCTCTTGCGATACCTTGACTGTCCGAAATTAACGCCAACGCTTGCTCTAAGTCTCCTTCTTGGGCAAACTCTCGCTCTATTAGCATAAACAAAGCTGGCTTTTCTTCCAACGCATACAAAACAGGCGCCGTCAAGGTGCCGCTTTTCAAATCTGAGCCAGCTGGTTTGCCTAACGCTTCTGACGAACTCGTAAAGTCTAAAATATCATCAACTATTTGGAACGCCAAACCAATGTCACGTCCATAGCAATACAAATGTTCTGCTGTTTCAGCAGAAACTTCGCTCAACACTGCGGCAGCTTTGGCGCTGTTAGCGAATAATGTTGCAGTTTTATAATAATTTTTTTGAAGATAAGTATCGATTGTGATACTCGCATCAAAACGGTTTAGTCCCTGTTGAATTTCTCCAACCGCGAAATCCATCAATACTTGTGATAAAAGTTTTACAACTTCTAAATTATCTAAGTTGGCTAAGTGCCAAGAAGATTGGGCAAAGAAGAAATCTCCTGCCAGTACAGCAACGCGGTTGCCAAATAAACTATGAATTGTTGGAACTCCACGTCGCTCGTTCGACTCATCTACTACATCATCGTGTACCAAACTCGCTGTGTGAATCATTTCTGTGATTTCAGCTAGGCGCCGATGACGAGTTGTAATATCTTCGGACATGGTAGCGCGCGATACAAGCAGAACTATCGCTGGTCTGATACGCTTTCCCCCAGCTCCAAATAGGTGTTTTGCCGCCGCATAGAGGATGGGGTGGTCTGTTCCAACTAACTGTATCAGATTGTCTGCTAGTAATCGCAGGTCTGCTTCCACAGGAGTAAAAAGGGAGGTTGCTGGGGTCATGGATGGGCGGACTCTGGCTTAAGTTACGAAAGTTTACATATTCTATACTCATTTTAAGATAACGCAGGTAGACTGCAAAGCTCCGCAGTGAAGAATCATTGTATTAATCAATAGCAACAGCAGTATTTTTTTTCTACTCACAATGCCTCAACAAGGCATTTTGAGGTGTCATGTGACCTCAAAAGAAGCCAAATGTATAAAAAGATACTTTAAAATACTTGCTGAAGTGAGATAATTATTGTTATATTATTTACTACATAAGGAAAGGGTGCAAAATTATTAATATCTACGTAGATAATATAATTATTATTTATACAATAGGCAACAAACAAAAGAAAAACTTATTTTTGTGATTGCCAAAATATTTGAAAAATAACTCAGAACTGAGATGAAAAGTCCCGGTGGTTATGTTACGCTAAAATTAAGGGACTTAAAAGTTTTTTGTTAATCACCGCACGAAAAGTAATGCGCTTAAGGGTGTTTTGCTTTTCGAGAGTCGTGAGTCAAATAGATACCTTTCGTTGAACTAAGGAAGCTGTTTTTAGCAATTTCAGTAGTTTGACAGTAGGTTCATATAGTTTCTTGCCGGAAGAGCGAAATTATTTCGGTAAAGGAGTCAGTAAGCCTTTAACGCTTAATTAAAAGGCTTATATGTCCTTTGTTGTAAATAAACACAAAGGCAAAAATTTTGCAGACTTGAAGAGACTGTCCAGGCAGCGCTCTAAATTGCTGTATGGCGTTTAGATAGCTGAATAACAGCAGTGAGTCTGTAAACATAAATAACTATAAAGCCAAAAAGCAAAGAACTTAGTTCTAGGCAAACTAAACCGTACTAGTTGTTGTTAGTACGCGCACAGAGTGCTGCTGTAATCGTGAGATGTATTCGCACGAAACGCGGGAACGCTAATGGCGTTTGCTTAATATTAAACACAAATAACTCGTAAAAAAAAATAGTTCATGTGAGAACGGCAATGATCATTTTTATATTAGCTTCTGGATATTTATTTACTGTATACCTCTTATTAGCATTAGCGAAACGTTCTGGAAACAAAACTTCGCCAATTGATGATTTGTAACAGGTAGCACAGGCATCTTGCCTGTGCAGAACTCAAGCCAAAATACCTAACCCACAGTTTACAACTTCAACTGTTGGAGTGCAACCGAGCCAGTTTACAGAAGTAAGTGCGAACGTTTCTGGGCAACCACTGACGACAAAGCGAGTTGGCATCGCGGGGAAGTTGTTACGTAAGTTGAGTATATCAAGTTCAGTCGCGCAAGCAGAAGCAACGTAAACTGCTGGGTCTACAATGTTAACTGTGCTTGGTAAAAGCGAGCGTAAAATTGGCGCCAAGTGAGGATAGTGAGTACAACCGTAGACCAATGTATCGATTTGTTGTTGAATTAGTGGCTCTAGGTATGAGGTTGCTACTTCAACAGTGTAAGGGTCATGGATACGGTTTTGTTCGATTAAAGGGACAAATTCAGGGCAGCTAACTTGCCAAACTTGAGTTTGAGCATCAATTTCTAGGATAGCGTTTTTATAGGCGTTACTTTTTGCTGTGGCAGGAGTCGCGATAACACCGATACGTTTTCCATGTTGAACTGCGGCCAAGGCGCCTGGAAGAATAACACCAATAATCGGAAAATCAAATTCTTCGCGTACAGTTTCAAGGGCGAGTGCAGAACTTGTATTACAAGCCATTACCGCCATCTTAACACCAACACGCTGCATCCAAGTTAGAATTTCGCGGTTAAACTGAATAATTTCAGCTTGAGAGCGAATACCATAAGGTAGTCGAGCCGTATCTCCAAAATAGAGAATCGACTCATTCGGAATTTGGCGATACAGTTCGCGTAGTACAGTTAAACCCCCCACACCACTATCAAATACCCCAATCGGGGCACGCTGTGGCTCTGTGTAATAGTTAAAGTTTTCTTGGAGAAGATTAGTTTCAAAAGTTGAAGATAGAAACACAGCTACTTAGTCTTTATATTTTTGAATAACAATACAGGATTTATAGCAATTAGACAAATATCTAGCCAAGGAGTTTTTTTACAAACAGGGAATTTTTTGTAGAGACGTGATATATCACGTCTCCACATTTGTGTATTTATCTTCCTAAATATCTGAGAACACCGCGTGCAATAGCTTCAGCCATGCGATTTTGATATTCACGATTACCGAGACGGGGGTTATCTTCTCTTCCTGTCATGTAACCAGTTTCTACTAAAATCGAAGGCATTGAGCTTTTTCTCAAAACGTAAAATCTGGCTTTACGGGTGCCTCGGTCTTTGATGGTAGAGATATTTTGGAGAATGCTTTGGCGAACTGCTTCAGCAAGACGATAACCGCTGTCATAATAGTAAACTTCCAAACCGTTGACATCTGGGCGCCCACTGATAGAGTTAGCGTGGATGCTGACGAATAAATTGGCGTTAACACGTTCTGCCATGTCTACCCGTGGTTTTAAGTCAACAAAGTAATCAGAATCACGAGTCATGACAACTTGAATACCATTTTGTTCCAAGATTGACCTAACTCGTAAACCTATAGGTAAAATTACGTCTTTTTCAAGTAAACCACGAAGACCTGGGGCGCCTGAATCTTTACCTCCATGTCCTGGGTCAACAACCACAACAATTTTACCTCTAGGAGTTGGTTGACCGATTGGAGGTCGTGGGGTAGGTACAGGGTTGCCACCGGGGGGTAACGGTTGGGGGTTAGGACGTGGAAGCGGTAATGGAAGGACTACAGGAGGTTGAATCGGTCGGGACGGTGGATTAATAGGTGGTAGGGTACTTATACGTCCACGAGTCAGTTCGAGTGATAGTAGTTGACCACTAAGTTGATTGATTTGTCCAAATTGTACTCCCGCAGCAGGTTGTACTAATATTGCGACGGTGTTGGGGTCTTGCTGCTGTAAACGAACTTTTAATACTGGACTATTGGCGCCAAAACTTGGACCCCGAACGTTTTGCTCTAACTTGGCGTTAGGAATAGTAATACGATATTGTCCAGTAGACCTATCCCACCCACCACTTCCCGTTAAACGCTGGTCTCCACTAATAATTAGCTGTGTACCTGTAGCGTTAAGCTCAACCGATTGAATTGTGGCAAGTGTATTAACAGTTATTGGTGGATTTGGGTTTGGTTCGTTGAGAGGAGGACGAGGAGTATTTGGACTTGGGAGTCTAACAACTGGGGTAGCGCTAGGAATTAAAATCAATCCATTTGCACCACTTAATGAAGCATTCCAGTTAGGACTGTCTCGATTTACCTGTAGCTGCATTCTAACAGTTGGAGTTTTAGAATTTAATTGAGATAATAAAACTCTGTTAACACCGTGTTTATTAACTGAAATGTCGCGTTGCGCTTGCGATGATATTGTGGCGCCAGTAATGTCTACATCTATCGAGCGTCTATCGAGACTACGAATCACTCTCAACTGTGGACTTCCAGCCCCACTGGTGCGAACAAAAAAACCATCACCCGTAATTTGAACATTCTCAACTGTGGTTGGTACGGACGAAGCGGCAACTACTGTTGTACTTGTTGATGGGGGTAAGGGTCTTGAGTTATTTGCATTGCTAGGAGGCGTGTTATTGGAGGGAGTAGTAACTACATTATAAATACCTTTATCAGAGGAATCTCCAACTTGTTCACGTTCGGGTTTTGGTAATTGAACATTCCAACGACTGGGACTAACCCCAACAAATTTGACTTGAGCAGGGTCAAGCGTAAAACCAGGTGCAAGTTCAACGACAAGACGCGCTGTATTTTCGTCAAATTGTCCGATACGAAGCGAACGTATTGCCCCACCGATTGGTTGCGTAAGTTGAGAACGACCAAACCGCGTTCCTGGTAAATCGATAACTACCCGTGTTGGGTTAAAAATTAGCTGTGCTTTTGGTTGCACGGCGCCGTCGGTAACGATTTCCAATCGATTTTGATTGGCATCAAACCGCCAAGAGTTCAGTTTAGCTGCATGGGCGGGCGACGGAAGTATGAAGACAGTAAAAAGGGTGCTGGGTAGTAACCAGTTTAATCTCACAGTGTTTTCTCCTGAATCCATTGATGTAACGCCATGAAGCGTCAATCGGTTAAATATAATGTTTTGTTTTTTTTAGCTATTCCTCACACCGTCACCCAACGAGAAGCAGTAATTGCAGGCGTTCTGGTCACCACACATCTTGATACAATTACGTATCAAAAATTGCTCGAAGAAGCATTATTCTTACGCCAATCATGAGATAACCAAAATTAACAGTAAGTGTCAATCATTGGTTGTAACATACAGCACGTGTTATTTGAGATTTTCAGAACAGCGACACGGACAGGCGCACAAGACATACGTTTAACAAACTGCCTAAAATAAGAATTGTATTTTTTGAAACAATTTATCCAGTTTTGAATCGTAGTGTCAACCCAAGCATAAAAAATAATAAATTTGTCGAAAGGTAAAGTTGATGGAAGTAGCGAGGAATAGGACGTATGAGCAGTTATCAACAATCGATGCACGTAAGCGTTATATAAGTCGCTGTCTATGTAGTCGTTGATTGTTGGAATTTTGTTCTTGGTCAGGGGTGTAATATTTGATGCTGACCAATAAAACTAGTTACCAATAACCCAGACGCGATATATTTGCTGCGGCACACTGCATGAACGTGTCTCTACAATGCTATTTGTAATGGCAGTACAAAATACTTGGTGTTCGGTTTAAACATATGAGTCTATTTGCTATCGAATTTGTCGGAGATATTGCAAAACACCGCGCGCGATGGCATCAGCCATTTGAGCTTGGTATTGTGGTGTCACGAGCCGCGATACGTCTTGAGTACCTGTCATAAACCCGGTTTCTACTAAAATTGAGGGCATTGAGCTTTTTCTCAAAACAAAAAATCTAGCTCGCCGTACTCCTCTGTCTCGGACACTGAGACTCTGAAGTATGGTACTGTGGACTGTGCGAGCGAGTTCTAGACCACTGTCGTAATAATACGTTTCCAATCCATTCACATCCGGACGACTTGCGCCGGCTGAATTCGCGTGGATGCTAACAAAAACATCAGCGTTGATTCGCTCTGCCATTTCCACTCGACCTTGCAACGTCACAAAATAATCGGCATTGCGTGTCATTACGGCTTGTATGCCGTTTTGCTGAAGAATTTGAGCTACTCTAATGCCTATTGGCAAAATAACATCTTTTTCCATAGCACCCCCTATCCCAAGGGCGCCTGAGTCCTTACCACCGTGTCCTGGGTCAATAATTACGACTAAACGCCCATCATTACGTCTTCGCCCAGGTACAGGGTCTACAGGAGGACGTGGAGGTTCGCCACCAATAATTGGCCCCGAACCACCTGGTCTAATTGGGTCAGGAAACGGCGTAATTGGTGGTATTGGTCTATTACGACGCAATTCGAGCGCTAAAAACTGCCCAGTAATTTGATTTAGTTGCCCAATTTGCACTCCGCTAGCAGGTTGCACCAAAATTACTACAGTATTCGATTCTTTTTGTTCGGTTAACCGAATCCTAAGAATAGGGCTATTACTATCAAGTGCTGGACCACGAACGTTGTTGGTAAGACGCGCGTTTGCTACGGTAATACGAAACATTCCTGTTGTTCTGTCCCAACCGCTTGTGGCAATAAAGTTTTGGTCTGCACGAATAATTAATTGCGTTCCACCACCTGCAAGTTCTACTGATTGAATTGTTGCTGGAGTATTACTGCGACCTGGTGTTGGTGGAATACCAGGGAACGGAGGAGAAGATGGAGGTGTAGGGGAAGGTGTAGGGGAAGGAGCAGGATTATTTGAACCACCACTATTAGACCCTGAAGTATTGCCGCCACCACTAAAACGGTCAGGTAAAAAAATCAGATTGTTAGCATTTTTCAAAACTCTCCAGTTAGGGCTGTTTCTTTCAACTTGTAAAGACATCCTAACAATGGGAGTATTACCTTCAAGCTGCGACAAAATTACTTGGCTAACACCAAAACGATTCACCATCATCTCTGGCGTTAAAGTTGGTGCTAGCGATGCTCCCGATATATCTATATTGATAGTTTTTTGATCACGACTACGAGAAATACGAACCAAAGGATTTCCGCCAGTGGTACGGACGAAGAAACCGTCACCCGTAACTCGTACATTTTCGATTTGTGTTCCAGCTTGAGCTGTTTTGAGTTTTTGAGCTAGTTGGGATATTTGTATTACTTTTGATTCATTATCGTTATCAAATATAATTGAACCGTTCAGAGCGCGAGCTTCGGACGGCAGTATCAAAATCGAAGTTATAAAAGTACCTGATAACAACCAATGTAGTTTCACAATATTTTCTCCACCAAAATGTTCCTGGTAGTAGTGCAATCTGAAGACAGCATTGGCAAATCCTTATGCAGTCAACGCACGGATACTCTAGCATCTGTTGTTACCGAATCGTTGAGATTTCTCAATAATTCTGGCAAACAGCACGTAGCGTCATATGCTATCACAAACTACTCCGCACATCCACGGCATATTTAAAATACTTTAGCCAAAATATAAATCTAAACACAAAATAAAAGGCACCAATAGAAGGTGCCGCAACATATAAGCTTTTTATACAACTTGTTCACTCTTTGATAGCTAAAATTAATCGCTAAATCTTAGAAACCGGGTTTCTTATGGATTTTCGGCAGTATTGCTCAAAGCTGCTGGTTCTGGGTCTGGGAATACAATCCTTAAAAATGGTGGCGCCAAAAATGTTGTAACTATCACCATGACGATGATTGCTGCTTCTAATGGCTTGGTTAAAATACCTACACTTGAACCAATACCCAAAAATACTAGTCCAACTTCTCCACGTGGTATCATTCCTACACCAATAGCCAAGCGGTTAATTTTTTCTTTTCCGAATACACTAAAACCTGTAACAAGTTTACCGAGAATAGCTACCGTTACTAAAAAGATTGCCATTATTAACCCTTCGCGGTTGCTAGGTATAGCGGGGTTAAGAACGCTTAAATCAGTTTTGGCGCCTACAGTTACAAAGAAAATTGGTACTAAAATATCAGCAATGGGAATTATTTGTTGCTGTAGCTCTTTACGTTTTTCAGTTTCTTCAAGAACTAAACCAGCAGCAAACGAACCTAAAATTGCTTCTAACTGAATAGACGCGGCAAAATATGCCATTAAAAAAGCGAAAATAAATGCGGGTAATATGAGTTCACCCCGGGTTTTGAGAACATTAACAACCGCTACAAACGATTTGTTAAAGAAATTACCGAGTGCAATGGCGCCTACCAAGAAGCCAGCAGCACTAAAAATCAAATATACGACTTTGCCAACATCTACAGCACCATCTTTAGCAAGACTAGCGACGACAGCCAGAACAATAATACCCAACACGTCGTCAATAACAGCAGCCCCCAAAATTATTTGCCCTTCTTTAGAATTGAGGCGCCCTAACTCTGATAGTACCCTGGATGTAATACCAATACTTGTTGCCGTCAGTGCCGCTCCAGCGAAAATAGCAGGAACCGCACCCACACCAAATATTAACATTAGCCCAGCAGTACCCGCTGCAAAGGGAACCACCACCCCAACACAAGCTACCACCGTTGCTTGCAGTCCAACAGATAACAAATCCTTTAAATTAGACTCCAAGCCAATTTCAAACAGCAGGATAATAACACCTAATTCTGCCAAAACAGATATTACTTCCGACTGTGCATGAAATACGCTGTTTGCAGCTTCAGGACTTAAACCACCTGTAAAGCTTAAAAACTGCATTATTACTGAGCTTGAAGTTTCAGCATCACCAAATACCAAAAGGTGTAAAGCTGAAACACCGACTACTACACCACCTACAAGTTCTCCTAAAACAGGAGGCAACCCGATACGGTTAGATAGCTCTCCACCCAACTTGCTAGCAAAGTAAACTACCACTAAACTTAGTAGTACTGATGCTAATACTAAAGAACTATCGGCAGTCTCAGCTGTAGATGCAAGTAAATGTAACGGTTGAAAAAAAATTGTCATTGAGCCTAATTGCATTGTATAAGACGCGGAAATCATCCCTCTACTCTACCAACTGCTAGGGGATTAATTGTTATTGACTCCAAATTAATAGTAATTTTTATCAATAGCTACAATTAGTAAGAAACCGGGTTTATTGTCGGAGATTGTAATAATAATAACCATTTGTCTGCGACAATGAATGCGTATAAACCCGGTTTATGGTAATTTTTTAGTTTCAAAAAACGTAACCGTGCATCGTTTTAAAAAGGCACCATGCCAAAGTATAAACATGATAAATCAGGTTTCAAATGAACTGAAAAACAGTACACAAAGAAAAATAAATAGCCCAGGCTTATGAATAAAAGTGTATCGTATAACATGTCGCGATTACATTCAAACTCCTGCTATATAATTACCTTTGTGATTGATAAGTTCAAGTGAAATAAGGTAAAAACAATAATTCTCTAATAGATTGGTAAAGATTTTATATGTAAATTTTTGCTAATTAAATAGATATATTGTTGATATTTTTGACATTTAATTTATTTCAGGTACTATTGATTTTACTTAAGTATCTGTAAAATTTCGTGTGTATATATTTATGAGGAGTGAAGAGTGATGAGTCAAATTAATGGCAATTTTTGGAAAGCGTTACCAGTAGCCTTATTACTGTGCGCTAGTTTTGTGCAACCTAGTTTAGCTCAAGAAAAAGAGCGGATGTTACGCACTTTAACAGTAAGTGGACGTGGTGTAGAGTCTATACCGACGACTCTCTCGCAAGTTAACGTTGGTGTAGAAGTTCAAGGAAAAGACGCGAAACAAGTTCAGCAAGAAGCGGCACGTCGTTCAAGTGCTGTAGTCACGTTAATAAAATCGCGTCCTGGGGTTGAAAAGCTACAAACAACAAACATTAACCTTAACCCAGTTTATAGTTACACTAACAACGTACAGCGAATTACTGGTTATAGTGCTACTAACACCGTTAATTTCCGTATTCCTACTGATAGAACAGGTAACTTACTTGATGATGTAGTTAAAGCAGGCGCCACACGTATTGATGGCATAAGTTTTGTCGCGACAGATGAAGCGATATCTCAAGCTCAAAGACAAGCATTACAAAAAGCAACCCAAGACGCACAGCAACAAGCAAATGCAGTATTCACGACTCTTGGCTTGAAATCAAAAGAAGTAGTTAATATACAAATTAACGGTGCCGTTCCTCCTAGACCTGTATATCGAGAAATGGCTGCTAGCGTAAGGGCAGATGCTGCGGCGCCTCCTACTCCTGTAGTTGGTGGTGAGCAACAAGTTGAAGCTTCAGTTACTTTACAAATTAGTTATTAATCATGTGGGAAGCACAGGCAAGGATGCCTGTGCTACAAATTAAAAATTATCAGGGCTATCGAAGTCGCTCCCTGAGTTATCGGTATCGCGCTTAGAGCCTAGTAACTCCAACTGTTCTACCAAGATAACTGGTGTGGAACGGTTGGCGCCTGTTTTGTTATCAATCCAAGTGTCAAATTTTAAAGAACCCTTAACTCCTATTTGTTTACCTTTCGTTACATAATCTTTGGCTATTTGGGCTGTTTTACCCCATATCTCTAAGCTAAACCAATCTGGTTCTGCATCACGACTACGGCGATTAACCGCCAATGTTAACCGGCACTTCACCGAGCCAGAATCAAAGTATTTAATATCTGGGTCTGTGCCGACACGACCGATAAGAGTGATAGAATTTATACTCATACTAATGCTAAATTATTCAGTACAAAGGTACTTTATATATATTTTACTTGTATCATAAAGGAATTGTCACTATCTAAAATATATGTTTAGATAAAGAGCAATTCATATAGAAGCAGTAAAATTGGTAAAAATTACTTCGGCGCCGGAGTGAATCCTTACGGATATACTGACGTAGCCATAGAATAGAAAAAAGTAGTGCAGCTCATGTTTAGTAAAGATTACCAAAAGTTCTATAAAAAATAGCCTGCTTTACTAGACTCAGGATAAAAAAAGTAATAGAATCCAGCACAATTCAGTCAAAAACTCGTAGTCAAAAGTATCGCAAATAGGGGGCGTAGAAGCGCGTGGGTCTTTTTAAAAAGTTTTCCTTATCGCGGGATATGGGTATCGATTTAGGTACAGCCAACACCCTCGTTTACGTATGTGGTAAAGGTATTGTTCTCCAAGAACCCTCTGTGGTTGCCATCGACCAAAATGAAAAGGTCGCATTGGCAGTGGGAGAAGAAGCAAAAAAAATGCTCGGTCGGACACCAGGTAATGTGGTTGCTCTCCGCCCCTTGCGTGACGGTGTAATCGCTGACTTTGATACCGCCGAGCTGATGTTGAAAAGCTTTATCCAGCGCGTTAACGAGGGCAAGTCATTGGTTTTACCAAGAATTGTCATCGGTATTCCTAGCGGTGTAACTGGTGTTGAGCGACGGGCTGTAATGGATGCTGCTGCCCAAGCTGGCGCCAGGGAAGTGTTTTTGATTGATGAACCTGTTGCAGCAGCAATAGGCGCCGGATTACCAGTTGCTGACCCAACAGGTAACATGATTATTGATATTGGTGGTGGCACGACAGAGGTAGCAGTTCTGAGCTTGCAAGGTACAGTATTGAGCGAATCGGTACGTATCGCAGGTGATGAGTTAACCGAGTCAATAATCGGATATATGAAAAAAGTTCATAATTTGGTGATTGGCGAACGAACTGCCGAAGATATTAAAATTCGTATTGGTTCGGCTTATCCTACTTCTGATGACGAAGAAGCAATTATGGAAGTTCGCGGTTTGCACTTGCTTTCAGGATTACCACGTACTGTCACAATTAAAGGGCCAGAGATTCGCGAAAGCATGTCGGAACCTTTAAGCGTAATTATTGAAGCAGTGAAGCGAACTTTAGAGCGCACACCTCCGGAACTTGCAGCAGATATTATCGACAGGGGTATCATGCTTGCTGGTGGCGGTGCGTTACTTAAGGGTATTGACACTTTAATTAGTCATGAAACGGGTATTGTTACACACGTAGCATCAGACCCATTAAGTTGTGTAGTTCTTGGTACTGGTCGTGTATTGGAGAACTTTAAACAGCATGAGCGAGTATTTAGCGCTCGTTCACGAAATATGTAAAGCAGAATGCAGCAAGTGTTACTGGATTCTCGGTAGAATCCAGTATCCCTATTATTTATAGCTATAAGAAAGGTACGTATGTTTACAGCACGGTGGTGGGAGCGCAGGGGCTTACAAATAGGTTTACTCGGTTTAGTAGTTGGTGGTGCTTTTGTACTACGACAAACTCAAGGTTCATTTTTACTTGAGGTCTATCAAGGCATAACTCATCCACTACAAATTATGAGTTCTGGTCCAACTAAAGAAGAAAGATTACGTGATGCCCAGTTATTAGAATTGCAAACCCAGATTGTTGAGCTACAAAGTCAAAATCAAAAGCTTAAACAAATTTTAAATTATAACGAACAAGAAAAAGCCGCAAAACCTCTGGCTGTAGCTCGTGTAATTGGGCGCAGTGCTGACAATTGGTGGCAACAAGTAACTCTCAACCGTGGCAGTTCCAGTGGCGTTCAAGAGGGTTCTGTTGTTCGCGCCGAAGGTGGGTTGATTGGTCTTGTAGAAAATGTAACTCCAAACTCTAGCCGTGTGCTGTTAGTTAGCGACTTCAAAAGCCAAGTTGGTGTAACCGTTAGTCGAACTGGCGCCAAAGGTGTATTACGCGGTGATGGTTCTAGTGAAGCTGTACTTGAGTTTTACGAAAAAGTCCCCAACGTCAAAATTGGTGATTTAATCGCTACATCCACCTACAGCCAAAAATTTCCATCAGGAATTGCGGTTGGTCGTATAAAATCTTTAGATTTAAAGCGCTTACCTGCATCGATTGCCAAAATCGAACTTTTCCCACCAATTCGTTCGCTTGATTGGGTTGAAATTTATTCAAAGCCAGAAGCGCAACCAGAAGCTCCAGTAAACGCTGACAAACAAAAAGAAACTCAAGAATCACAAAAATCTGTTTCACTTTTGTAACCTAATTAACCAATCAAATAATTAAACATTTAAGATACGCATCACCTCAAAGAGTATGAAGCTATTTTCATGGAAGGGTTCCAAGCGTCGCACTAGCTCTTATTCCGCCAAACCTAAAAAAAGAAAACAGTCCGCGCGCCAAAAAGAGGCGCCTTCCTCAAAACCAAAATCAAAACCACTATTTAAATTCAACTTCAAGCCAGTTGCTACTTGGAAACCCCGAACTCGTCAAATCGTAGATTACTCTTTGATGTTTTTCAGTGTACTCTTATGTTTGATGTTGCTACCCAACCGTTTACCTGGTATGGAGTTACTCGGAATTGCACCAAATTGGCTGCTTATTTGGGTAGTCGCTTGGAGTGTTAAGCGTAATGCATGGCAAGGCGCCTTCGCTGGTATCATTTTAGGATTCCTTCAAGATGCGATGACATATTCTGAACCGACTCATGCATTGCCTCTGGGTTTGGTAGGATTAATCACTGGTGGAATTCAAAAACAGCGATTTATAGAAGAGGACTTTATCTCTATTGCTTTAATTGTGTTTGTAATGGCAGTTTTTAGTGAAGCTGTTTTTGCATCACAACTTGCTTTGAGTGGAGGTCGAAATGTCACATTTATTTGGACATATTTTCAGCGAGTCGCTCTTGCTTCTGCTATTCTTAGTAGCCTTTGGGCGCCTGTCGTTTATTATCCTTTAAACCGCTGGTGGCAAAAGCTTAAACTCGCAGAGCAAAACTAATTATTGGGCGGAGTGTGGTGAGAAATTAGAGTCCCATTTTCTTTGGTGAAGATGGGATTCTTAATATATTTATAGTTGATATGTAGAGACGTGTAAACCGGAGGTTTTCCTGCAGGGATTTATCACGTCTCTACGTGTGTTGTCACAAAAGATACTATTAATACAAGATTATTATGAGGAATGAACCACAAAGGCACATTATCCGTTAACGTAAGCGTAAACGCAGTTTTCCCGTAGGGTAGCTTTCCCGCAGGGTAGTTTTCCCGAAGGGTAGGGTAGGACACAAAGAAAGAAGGAAGAAGAAAGTTGTAGGGTGGGCACTGCCCACCTTACTACCTATAGTCTGAAGTATTACAGCAAGGCTTTTCAATAAAAATTATCAATAAAATCACAATTTTATCTTTTTACTGGATTTGTTAAGCTTCATGTTCTAAACTCGGCTTAAGTTCCTGTAATTAGATTCGTTGTGTTAAAAGGTATGGATAATTCCCCAATCATCGCTCATCCCGATGCAGAAGCGTTCAAAAGTCAGGAAAATGCAGTTAAGACCTCAACTTTGGGTTATGACGCGCGCATGATGCAGCGATGCTTGGAACTTGCGCGTAAAGCTTTGGGATGCACGGCGCCAAACCCAATGGTTGGAGCGGTTATTGTCAAAGATGGGAAAATAATTGGAGAAGGGTTTCATCCAAAAGCTGGTGAACCTCACGCGGAGGTTTTTGCGTTGCGAGAAGCTGGTGAAAATGCATATGGCGCCACAGCTTATGTTAGTCTCGAACCTTGTAACCACTATGGACGCACTCCACCTTGTTCGGAAGCACTTATAAAAGCAGGTGTTGCAAAAGTCGTTGTGGGAATGGTTGACCCAAACCCTTTAGTCGCAGGTGGTGGTATTGCTAAACTTCGCTCCGGCGGTATTGAAGTAATAGTTGGAGTCGAAGAAGCTGCTTGTCGAAAGTTAAACGAAGGTTTTATACATAGAATATTGCATCGGCGCCCGTTGGGTATATTAAAATATGCCATGACTCTAGATGGTAAAATAGCTACAAATACAGGTCATAGCGCTTGGATTACTTCGCAGGAAGCTCGCAGCGTAGTTTATCAAACAAGAGTAGCATCTGATGCAGTCATCATAGGTGGAAATACAGTTAGAAAAGATAATCCATATTTAACAAGTCATAACGAGTCCGCACGTAATCCTTTACGGGTAGTAATGAGTCGTAGTCTTGACTTACCTGCTGAAGCTCACCTGTGGCAAACCGAGGTAGCTCCCACTTTGGTACTGACGAGTAAGGGAGCAAACCCCGATTTTCAGGCAAGTCTACGTCGTCGTGGCGTAGAAGTAATTGAATTAGATTTACTTACACCCGATAAAGCGATGGCATATTTTTATGAGCGTGGTTTCTGTAACGTTTTGTGGGAGTGTGGTGGAACATTAGCAGCAAGTGCAATTAAAGAAAATGCTGTACAAAAGGTTTTAGCTTTTATTGCCCCTAAAATCATAGGTGGCAGTGCTGCTCCTACCCCCGTCGGAGATTTAGGCTTTACCACTATGACTGAGGCACTTGCTTTAGAACGTGTTGAAATACGTTTAGTTGGAACTGACTGTTTAATTGAGGGGTATTTACCTCTTAACATTTAATTGTACGAACGTTCGTAAGCCATATCACGAATAAGAGCTAACCGTGATTGAATGTAATCGTTCAAAAAAGCAGTTTCGCTGTAATCGAGAGATGTTTGCATCTTGGTCTGTCTTACGAGCCATTGTACCAAGCTTGCATCATCCATTTGTAAAAGCGTTCTACTCTGAGCGCTTTCTAGTACCGACCAAAACTGACGCATAAGATTCGGAGTCACATTTACCTCCATTCCAAATAATCGACTAATTTTTTTCAGGATACACAATTGATTTGAAAACGTCCGGTATTATTGGACAACATGACACAACTATTAGGAAACTCTTAATATATCGAATTATTAGTTGATTCAGAAACCATATAAACCGGGCTTTTTTATTAATATATTGTAATAAAAAAAATAATTTCGCATAGAAACCGGGTTTCTTCATAAATATATTGTAATAAAAAAAATAATTTCGCATAGAAACCGGGTTTCTTCATAAATATATTGTAATAAAAAAACAATTTTACATAGAAACCGGGTTTCTGACGTGTTAATGTAAGCAAATTAACAAACGGCATACTTGAGCTTGATAGTGTAGTGATATCATGTCTATCAAACGACTAAATCGCTTTTTCGGTCTTAAATTTGAACGTTCTTTTTCATTAACGACGGTTTTGTCAGTACCATTTGTTTTGCAAACTTTTACTGCGGTGTTACTAGTTGGTTATTTTTCTTACCACAATGGGCAAATGGCAGTTAACAACTTAGCGACACAAATGCGAAGTGAAATTAGTAAGCGTATAGACCAAAAACTCGACAGTTACTTAGAAACACCGCACCAAGTTAACCAAACTAACTTGCAAGCTGTAAAGTTAGGGATGTTGGACTTAAAGGACTTTCAAAAAACGGGACAATATTTTTGGAATCAACTTAAAATTTTTGATGTTAGCTATATTAACTTTGGTAACACAAAAGGTGAATTTATCGGCGCCGGACTAGAGGACGGTTATAAACGCATTTCTGAAAAGTTAAGCAATAAAGATTACGAAATTTTTTCAGTTGATGAGAATGGTAGGCGCCGTAGTACAGTTACAATTAAGCCGGGTGCATATCCAAATGAGGCATCTTGGTATACGGATGCAGTAAAAAGCCAAAAACCGATATGGAGTGAGGTTTATAATTGGCAAGATGCACCTGATATTATAGCTATTTCTGCGAGTTATCCAGTGTATAACAGTAATAAAAAATTAATTGGCGTATTGGGAGTAGATTTAATTTTATCGGAACTTAGCATTTTTTTGCGTAACATCCGTATTAGTCCTAAAACACAAACTTTTATTATTGAGCGCAATGGCATGTTAGTAGCAAGTTCTTCAAAAGAACCTGGATACATTATTATTAACAATGAAGCGAAACGAATTAAAGCTTCTCAAATTAGCACTCATTTAATTAGAGAAACAGCAGTTTTATTAAATAAACAATTTCCAAATCTTAATAATATTACTACTAAAACTCAACTTGATTTTACATTTAATAATCAAAAGCAATTTGTGCAAGTGACTCCTTGGCAAGATAAATACGGCATAGATTGGTTAATTGTTATAGTAGTGCCTGAATGTGACTTTATGGCAAAGATTAATGCCAATAATCAGAATACAATTTTATTATGCTTACTAACTTTGATATTAGCAATTATAATTGAAATTTTGACATCGTGCTGGATTGCGGCGCCGATAAAAGAATTAAGTTTTGCAGCACAAAGATTAACAGAAGAAGCGGTCAACTCCGACTTTAACAGTAGTAATTCTTTTAAAGATAAAGATACAAATAATATTAATACTCACAAAATTACTGAATTTTCAGTATTATCAGATTTATTTACTAGTATGGCGCAAGAAATTTATAATGCGTTTATAGCTCTAGAAAACGCCAATAATCAATTAGAGTTTCGCGTAAAAAACCGTACCAAAGAATTACAATCTGCCTTACAAAAGCGAGAACAAGCTGAAATAGCGCTGCAAAAAGCATTAGTAGCAGCAAACGCAGCATCTGAAGCAAAAACTCAATTCCTCTCAAAGGTAAGTCATGAATTACGAACACCTTTAAATGTGATTTTAGGTTTTACGCAAATCATGGAGCGAGATAGTTGCTTAACACAAGAACATCGAAATAATATAAATATTATTCATCGTAGTGGAAATCATTTATTGCAACTGATTAATGATGTTTTATCAATGTCTAAAATCGAAGCTGGAAAAATCACTGTAAAAACTAATAGCTTTGATTTGTTAAACTTCATAAAATTATTAGAAGAAATGTTAAAAATTAGAGCAAAATCTAAAAATATCAAATTGATTATTCAACCTCAAGACAACTTACCAAGATATATCAAAACAGATGAAAGTAAATTACGTCAAATTTTAATTAATTTACTGGGCAATGCTATAAAATTTACTAGTAAAGGTAGCGTTACCTTAAAAGTAAATTATTCTAATTATGATTTTCAACCAACTTTATACTTTGAAATACAAGATACAGGAGCGGGAATAGAAGAAGCTGAAATAAGTAAACTGTTTGTTCCTTTTGTTCAATCTCAGAGCGGAAGAGAATCAATAGAAGGAACAGGTTTAGGATTAGCTATTAGCCAAAAATTTGTTCAAGCAATGGGAGGTGATATCAGCATTAAAAGTATTTATCAGCAAGGGTCTATTTTTTCATTTCATATTCCTGTTGACTTAGCAGATGACTCTCAGTCAATACAAAAATCAGCATATCGTCGCATTATTGGTATAGACGCAAATCAACCTAAATACCGTATATTAATAGTAGAAGATATGTTAGAAAATAGCATATTGCTAACAAAAATGCTTACCTTAGTCGGATTTGAAGTTTGTACAGCAGCAAATGGTTCTGAAGGAATTGAAAAATATAGAAATTGGCAACCCCATCTTATTTGTATGGATATGTTAATGCCAGTAATGGATGGGTACGAAGCAACTAGAATAATTAAACAAGAAAGTACATGCATTATTATTGCCTTAACAGCTAATGCGTTTGAAGAACAGCGTGCAGCTATATTCGCAGCAGGTTGTGATGACTTAATATATAAACCATTTACAGAAGAAGAACTTTTAGAAAAAATCGCTCAACATTTGGGTGTGCAATATATTTACGAAAATGAAAATAATTTACCTGAAGTAATAGAGGCGCCGACACATACAATTAAACTAACGAGTAATAATTTAAATATAATGCCAAGAGAGTGGCTGTTAGAATTAGCTGAAGCCGCGAAAACACTGGATGATAAACTTGTATTAAATCTAATTGACCAAATACCAGCAAGTGAAACTTGTTTAATTCAAGGTTTAAAAGATTTAGTTGAAAATTTTCGGCTTGATATTATTTTAGATTTAATTATAGTAGATGAATAAGAACATGTCATGCTGAACGTAGTGAAGCATCTATTAAAATCTCAATATAATATTATAATTATCAAATTACATATATAGACTTAAAATCACAACACAAGACGTAATTATAATATAATTAAAAATAAACTATATTTAGCTGTAATGTCAATATAAATATATGAGTTCAATTACAAATCAACTAATTAATAGTCCAATTGAACGATGGGTTCAAGCAGTAGAGTTTGTTGATTCGGTAAATACCAGCAACTCAACGAATAAACCACTACTACTTGATGTATCAGATTTTTTTGAATTGGTTGATAGAAGCCAACTAGCCAAACGAAGCAAACCTTCTTATAAATGGCAAATAGATAAACAAGAACGATGGTATCGCATTTGGTTTAACGAATCAAATTTAACCATTCAAATCGATTTATATTTTTCCAATGACGAATATCAAATGAATATGTATGAAATTGACTTAGAAACTTGTACAACCGCTTTAAGTATTATCAAATGGCTTTATCACGCAATATTAGGTAAAAAATGGGTGTTCCCCAGAAATTCTTTGGGCAGTTATGGAAATTATAGATGAAGCAAGCGAAAAAATATTTGGAAAAAACCTTTGTGATGTTTTGTTAAAAGAACCTTTAAATTAGTCAAATTCCAGTACACAATAACTAAAGGATTTCCAAAAAATTAATTATCCATCTTGTGGAATGGGCATCCTTGCCCGTTCCAACCTTAGAGTGTTTGTGCCCGCTCATTCCATACTTGCTTGAGAGCTTTCCCCAAACCTGCAACTTTTGCCTCAAAAATTATCCTCATGACCGGAGTGATTCCACAACCTTCAATCTTTACTACCACTAATCTAGATGCGTGTGAACGCAACTGGCAGCAACTTTAAGCATTATTATTATTGTTACCATTGTTACCTTCGCTTTTCGCCAATACCTGGTACAGACTTAATCCAATCACCTATATAGATAGATAAATCCAATCCAACAGCTCTAGCTGCTCTAGCAAGAGTTTCTAGAGGAACACCCTTGGTTTCCTCATTCTCAATTCGATTGAAATTGGCGCCGCTCATTCCAGCACGCTCACCAGCCGCAGCAACACTTAAGGAAGCAGCTTCCCTTGCTTGCTTGAGAGCTTTCCCCAAACCTTCAACTTCTAGCTCAACTATTATTCTCATTACATCGCGATTCGCACGACCCTTTAAATTTACCATTTATGTAAAATATTATGAACAACTTGACTACTGTTACGCAACAAGAAATAATATAACACAAAGAGAAGGCGCTTAGTGATTGGTAGTCGGTAGGCGCCTTCCCCCCACAAAATATATATGGAGATCTTTATTATGCCTTCTTTACTTGAAGAATTCAAGAACGGCACCAAATGCCCCCACTGTAATCACGAGGATTGGTGCTACTCAATCGGTGACTTGACGGTGTGTAATCGCGGCGCCATTCCTGCCGATGGTTGGATAAAAACCTCAAAGTGCGATAAAGCTGGTATACCGTACTATGCACCTGAATCAAAGAAGGCGCCACGTCTAACTGGTCGTGAAGAATTTATTTATACTGACTGCAATAGCAATCCACTAATCAAAGTGGTTGTTGTGCGTCCTGGTAAAACTAAAGACAAAGATGTATTTCAGGAATACTGGAATGGGCGCCGTTGGGTAAAAGCTACAAGTATTGATACTTCAACAAAGCAAAAGTACCAACAGCAAATTACCTGGTATAGATATGCAGATGTACTAGAAGCAGTTCTAGAAAATAAACAAATATTTGTAGTTGAAGGTGAAGGTGTTGCTGATGCTCTATGGAGTTTAGGTTTACCAGCGACAACGATAATTGGAGGTGCCGGAAAATATCGTGCATACGGGATTGCTTATCGACTTTCTTTGAGCGGCGCCAAATTAGTTCTCTGTCCCGACCGCGATGAACCAGGTGTTTCTCATATGGAGGATATCTACAAAGATTTCCTCGATGCTCAATGGTTATATGCTCCGCCAAGTGAGTTTTACTGGAGCAAATTACCTAAGTCAAACGGCTTGGATGTTAAAGACTGGATTAATGATGGCGCCTGTGTATCAGACATCATTACAGCTATTGGAGAGAAGTTAAAAACAGTTGAAACATTTAAGCCTTCATCGAAAACAGTTACAGAAGAAAATATTATGAGTAATACCGAGCGACTAAGGTTAGATTTGCTTGATTTAGTACAGGAGACGGATTCAGTCGCGCGCGCTATCAAACGCTCACATATTTGTAAGCACTACAAAATTACGAAGAAAGAACTCGAATCTTTACTTAAAGATACAGAACAAAAAACTCAGCCGAGGCGCCTAAAAGTTTACTCGTTCGATGAGTTACTCGAACTTGAGTCAGAAAGTTTATCTTGGCTTATTCCTGAACTACTACCACGCGGAGAATTGATTGTGCTTGGTGGGGCGCCTAAGAGTGGCAAAACGTTGATGGCGATTGATGCAGCTTTTGCAATTGCCACAGGTGAAGACGATTTTCTTGGGTTTAGATGCGAACGCGGTAAGGTTTTGGTTATATCGAATGATGAAACAGTTCGTTCTACTAAAGCAAAACTTTTAAGACGTGGATTTAGAAACGGGGACGGGGAGAATTTATTTGTTGTCAGCGATTGGAAAGTAGATCAGCTTTACGAACTAGAACAAGCTATGGAAGATTTTCAACCTGACTTAGTAATTATTGATTCTTTAAAATCAATTAGCACAAATTCTCGAATTAGCGAAAACTCCGCAGAATTCGCCAATATAATCTACAATCTCAAAACAGTTCTAAATCGTTTTAACTGTGCGGGCATTTTGATTCACCACACGAATAAAAACAAAGACGCGATGGGTGTTGCTAAATTACGTGGCTCATCCTCTATTGTTGCGGCTACTTGGGGCACGTGGATTATTGACCATATTCCCAAGCCTTCTCAAAACGGTGGTAAAAGTTTAGTTATTGACCCATCAGACCCAGGTCGGCTGCTTACTGTTTTTCCTCGTGACATTGAAGGACAACTTCTTAGGCTGGAATTTAAGCCTGAAAACAACTCCTATGCGCGTACTGACCAAGAAATAATTAACGAGCAAGATAAACTGCGTCATCAAATACTTGCTGTATTGCGTCTTCACAAAAACGGTTTGAGCGGGCAGGAAATTATCGAACTCATGGGAATGAGTAAGGAAGAAGGGCGCCTTGTTTATAACGAACTTAATCGCATGGAATCAAGGCGCCTAATTTCTACCGTTACATCTAACCGTGATAATCGTGTTACCTTATATACATTTACCTCTCAAGAAGAACTAGTTACAGAATTTCAAGAAGATAACCAACAGAGCGCTCAAACGGATGAAGAGCCTATAAAACAAGAGTTTCAGGATACTCATCAAAATACCGAACAAAACCTAGAAGAGAATCAATCTAGTAACGATATCTCATTGTTACAAGTAGAAATAGACGGTGATGTGAGTGATTTGATTGGTTGCGATGTGGAAGTTCGGAAACTTAATGGCGCCGTTAAAGCCAAAGGTGAATTGACCAACTACGACCAGCTTAATGGGAGCGTGACTGTAAAAACTACTGACGGTGCAAATTGTACTGCCCATGTTAGAGAAACATTTGTAACTAGATAACTAGATGACAGATAGCAGCAATAAACCCAGCTTTTCATTTTCTGAAAGACCCAGTTCCTATTCAGCAACCACAACAAGAGCGTACTCCAACTTCTGTACTTCCTCAAACAAATGCACGTATTTCACAAGCAGATGCCGAGCAAACGATTAGAAATTGGATTAGTGCAAAACGAGAAATATTTGGCCCCAACCATCGTTCTGAACTCGGAGTGCAATTACTAACAGGTAAAGCTTATCAAGACAATATCAGCAGAACAGATAATCGGAGATGACAAAACTTATGGTAAGAGTCAGGATATTTTGCCAAAAATGTCGCGTTTAGTTTTTGATAGAATGAACAAATAGATAAATTATATACTTAATATTTATACTATAGTTCGATAAATTTACATCATGCTAATATCAAGCTGTTGTAATTAATACTATAATAGTGTTCTTGCTAATGATTCAGAGTTATTGTTAAATTAAAACAAAATTATTATCTGGTGAAAATAAAACCTGCAATAATTCACTCAAGTAACAGAAATTTAATAAGTTTATACATAAATATCTATGAGCCGCTTACAAAACTGGTTTAATAAATCACTTTTGTGCATTTTAATACTGAGCTATTCTGTACCCATTCGTGCCCAAATTATACCAGATAATACTCTTGGTTCTGAAAATTCTAGCATTGCGCCTTTTCAAATCAACGGTATTAATTTTAACTTGATTAATGGCGGCGCCCAACGTGGTGTAAATCTTTTTCACAGTTTTAGTGATTTTAATGTTGGTGATGGTCAACGGGTATATTTTGCAAATCCTAGCAACGTGCAAAATATATTAACGCGCGTCACAGGTGGTAATGCCTCGAATATTTTAGGAACTCTGGGAGTTACTGGCGCCGCAAACTTATTTTTAATCAACCCTTCGGGGATTTTATTTGGCAAGAATGCCAGTTTAGATGTGCGAGGAAGCTTTTTAGCTACTACAGCAAGTGGTATTAAATTTGACAACCAAGGATTATTTAGCGCTGCAAACCCTGAAGCTCCGGCATTATTAACAGTAAATCCCTCAGCTTTACTGTTTAATCAAATACAACCAGCTAACATTACTAATTTATCACAGGCGCCTGCTGGTGTTAGTCCTACAGGTGAAATTGTTACAGGTTTACGAGTCGCGGATGCTAGAAGTTTATTACTTGTTGGGGGTAATGTAAACATCAATTCGGGAGCTTTGAGAGCATATGAAGGTAATGTAGAAATAGCAGCGGTTGCGGCGCCTGGAGAAGTAAAATTAATTACTGGTAATAATATTAACTTGGATGTACCAGCACAAATTCAACGCGCGGATGTATCTTTAAGCAATGGAGCAGAAATTAATGTTCGCGGCGCCAATAATGGTAGTATAGCTATTCATGCAGCAAATTTAAGTTTAACTGAAGAAAGTAAACTCCGCGCCGGACTTTCAACAAATAGTATATTAGAAGGTCAAGCTGGTAATATTGTTATCAACTCAACAGGTACAACGACTTTAAAAGATGTAAGTTTTGTAGCCAATGTTATCTTGGAAGGTATTTCTGGTAAACCAGGTGATGTCAAAATTAATACAGGCTCATTGATTTTAGATACATCCCAAATAAATGCTAGTACTTCTGGGCAATCAAATGCAGGAAATGTTTTAATACAAGCAAGAGACGGAATTTCTTTAATTGGTAGCAGCATTTTTAGCGAAGCAAATGCTACTGCTGTTGGAAATGGTGGAAATATTGTACTTGAGTCTGGTTCTATATTGCTGTCTGGAAGTAAGCTCGAAGCTAGAAGTTATGGGCGAGGGAATAGCGGTAATATTACTGTGAATGCGCGCGATAATGTTACACTAACAGATACAAGCTATTTTAGTAATTCGGTAGAAGAGCAAGGAATTGGAAGAGCAGGTAAAATTCAGATTCAAGCTAGCTCAATTGATGCCGATAAGTTTTCTTTTGTAGATAATAGTATGCTAAGTAATGCTATTGGTACAGGTGGAGGTATTTTTATTGATACCAAATCTTTAACTTTGCAGAGCGGCACCCAGTTAGGTGGACGAACATCCGGAAGTGGCAACCTTGGAGATATTACGATCAAAGCCAATAATATTACTTTTAAAGACAGCGTTCCGTTTCCTGATGGTAGCGGTTTTGTTGCTACTAGTGGTATTTTTATGCGGGTAGAGAACCAAGCAACTGGAAATGCTGGAAATGTTAGCATTCAAGCAAATAAATTTTCTATCAGCGACCAAGCATCTATTACAAGCACGACTCGTGGACAAGGTAACGCAGGTAATATTTCGATTCAAGCCGACCAATTAGAATTAGTAAGGTCGTTTGCAGCATTAAACAGTTCAGTCCAAGATGGAAGTAGCGGACGGGGTGGAAATATTCAACTGCAAACAGGATTGCTTTCTTTTAAAGAAAATGCAGGTATTGATAGCAGTACAGTAGGAGCAGGTAATGCCGGAGTTATAATAATAGATACTGACTCTTTAACAATGGAACGTCCTGCAAGCTCTACTTCATTAACTACTAAGGATGTGCAAACTCCATCTATATCAGGACGAATTACTGCGAATACAACTTCATCAGGCAAAGGAGGTGATGTCACTATAAACGTGCGTAATAATATATATACAGACAAAGGCACTATTACCAGTGCTGTATTAGATGGAGGCTCATCAATTCCAGAATTCCGAGGTACTGGGAATGGAGGAAATATTAGCATTACAGCAGGTTCGCTGACTTTAGTTAATAACTCATCAATTAATACTCAAAGTACAGGGCAAGCAAATGCTGGTAATGTATTCATAAAAGCACAAAATGATATTTCGTTAGATAGTAAAAGCATTATCATATCGTCCTTAACTCCTGCTGCTAATGATTCTGTTGTGCGTGGACAAGCTGGAAATATTGATATTGATGCACATTCTCTGTTTGTGAAAAATGGCGCATCACTTGTTTCTGCAACTAGTGGACAAGGTAATGCAGGCCAAATCAAAGTAAACACAACCGAGCAAGTAGTTATTGGTTCTGATACAAGTAATTTAACAACTAGATTTTTTTCGAGTGTCTTTCCAGGCGCAACTGGTAAAGGTGGCGATATTCAAATTACTACTGGTTCATTAAAGGTTTCGCAAGGGTCTTTATTGGCAAACACCGCAGGTAATGGTGATGCTGGTAATATCACAATAAATGCGAACTCGTTACTTTTGAAAAATGGCGGACAAATAAACACTGCGACTGATGGAAGGGGAAATGCAGGAAAAATTAATATAAATGCTTCTGATACAGTTAGCTTTGATGGGGTAGGCAATGATGGATTATTTAGTGGGGTATATAGCTTTGTCGGGAATAACGGTATTGGTAAAGGTGGTGATATAAAAATCACTGGAAACAGTTTATCTATTAACCGTGGAGGAGTAAATAGCAGCAGTTTTGGACAAGGTGCTACGGGTGATATTGATATAAATTCTGCAACTGTGCGACTTAACGCTGGTTTCATCGCGGCAATAACCAGTTCTGGAAATGGTGGAAATATTAAACTAACAGCAGATGACTTTTTATTATTGCGTCAAGGTAGTGTAATCTCAACAACAGCAGGAACAGCCTTTTCTGGTGGAGATGGTGGTAACATTGGCATCAATACACCTTTCGTCGTTGCCGTACTCAAAGAAAATAGCGATATTACAGCAAATGCCTTCACAGGAAAAGGAGGCAATGTAAATTTAACTGTTCAAACTATTTTTGGTATTGAACCGCGCGCAAATACAACATCTTTAAGTGATATCACCGCGAGTTCAGCAGAAGGTCTTCAAGGACAAATTACTATAACTCAGCCAGAAATTCAGCCTACACAAGAATTACAAGAACTCCCAGAACAATTTACTGACGCAAGTAATCAAATTGGTCAAACTTGTCCAAGAGGCGCCTCCAATGCCAAACCATTAGGTGAATTTACCATTACCGGACGTGGTAGTTTACCACCAAGTCCCCTAGAACCATTACCAGGCACCATTATCAAAAACAACCTTATCGGGGTGAGTTCACCAACATCCATCAAATTAACAGAACAATCTACTAAACCCACCCCCACACAAATCATAGAAGCACAAGCATGGGTAAAAGGCACCGATGGTAACATTACCCTTGTTGCAACGGCGCCTTATACAGTTACCCATACAACAAACACATGTCAAACAGCGCCAAAATTCAAGCGAGGATAAATTGCATTAATATATCCTCGCTTGAAAATTCGTACAACGCGCGTCGGCGCCTAATACTAATGAGACTTTAGGCAAAAGGTAAAGGAAACGTTATATTAAAGCTTATAATCCTATGAATCTCATTTCCCTTTTTCCTTATTTTTTGCTGTTCAAAACCATGATTAACTTTAGTGCAAACGAGGATTTACCAAAACTGGTAAATCGAGTTAGAGAAAATAAAGAGCGTATCGTTATCGAGCAGGAAGGTAAAGCAACTGCTGCAATCATTACTTATGATGATTTAAAACGCTTAGAGACATTAGAGGCTATCGTATTAAAAAAAGCCAAACTAGAGGAGCTTGAATGGCTTAAAGCAGCACTCCAAAACCCTGCTTTTGATTTTCTTAGAGACCCAGAAGAAGATATTTATACTTTAGCTGATGGCAAACCATTTAGTGACCCAGAATTTAATCGTTCAGTAATTAGTAACCCAGATTTTAATTCAATTACAGATTTGGAGGAAGATATTTATACTATAGATGATGGAAAACCATTCTATGACCAAAGGTAAAATATTCCTCGCACTTTTCCTTTTGATGATTTGTCTTTAGAAACGCAAGAAATGATTGCAAAACGATTATGCAATCTTCTTAATAATTAATAACTAAGTATAAAAAAACACTTATTTACCCTGCGGACAGGAGTTACATTAGATATGATGTTACTGACTTGATACTTTGTTTCATGTTCCAAAATTCCTAGAGGATAAATCTCATTAATATATCCTCTAGGAAAATCATCTAGCTTTGATATTACCAACCTCTCAAAACAGGTTCACGCAACAGTTCACGAGTTCCTTTACTTACGGTCAAGTTTTTACCTTTAGTAGAATCTGCCAGTATATATGTATAAGGGCCACTAATAGCTTCAAAGTAGCGACCTTGCTGGTCAACATCTTTAAGAGGTAAACGAATCGATTTACCTGTCTTTTTATTTACACCAACATAAGTGTGTGCTAAGTCACCACCACAAATATTCACCCAAAAGCTCTTTGTCTCGACTGATAAAAACATACTTTCTTGCTTTTGGCAGTAGTTACGTGCCTTTTTTGGCTGGCTTGCATCAACTGTTTGAACCAGTGGTAATGATAATGAACAAACTCCTAATGCTACTAAAAGCAACTGGCGCCAAGAAAATTTAGATACTGTTTGTGTGCGAACTTGCATTTTATACTTCCTAAGTAAGCGTGATTTTTATTACTCATCTCTACAGTATGTGCTAGCGGTATTACGGAAAGGTTCCTAATTTTGATTTGCTTGACCATCTGTTTTGATGTGCTAGTTTATATTTAAGCAATCGCTTAAATATAAAAATCAAAAATCAATATGAGTGTTTTTTGTTTAGTACATGCGGCTTTTCAAGGCGCCTGGTCTTGGGATTTGCTAATTCCGCAATTAGAGGCAAAGGGTCATTCTTCGGTAGCAATGGATTTGCCCATTGAAAACCCCGAAGCGACTTTGTCAGACTATGCAGAAGCTGTAATTAAAGCGCTTCCATCAGGAGAGGGTGATGTAATACTTGTGGGAACATCAATGGCAGGTATTGTTATTCCATTGGTAGCAGCACAGTGTCGAGTTAGGAAACTTGTATATCTTGCTGCTTTAATTCCGTATCCAGGAATGAGTGTTATTGAGCAAATGTATGAGGATGTTGTTCCGGATATGTGGAAGGCAGCTGGTTTTGAGGCGCCTTATTCAAGTAAATTTGAGCAGGTACGCGATGAACCTGATATATTTAATCAGAGTTCGTTGGAAAAAAGCCCATTGGAAGATGAAGCAGCAGCAATGGAATTTCTCTTTCACGACTGCGAACCAGAGGTGGCAAATTTCGCTGTGTCTGAATTACGAAATCATTTATCATCTGCACATTTAACAGAGATTTTTCCTTTACAAGCTCTACCAGATGTGGAGTCATCATATATTGTTTGTACTGAAGATAGGATAATTTCCCCTGCTTGGTCTAAATACGCAGCACGCAAACGCTTGGGAGTTGAAGCTATAGAATTCCCAAGTGGACATTGCCCATATTTATCCCAAAGCGCGCGTCTTGCAGAACTACTTACTCAAATTGCTTCGTAGGTGTGGCAAGAACTCTTGACATCATAAATACATTAGTTCAGCAAGCTGTTGTTAAGAATAATAATGATTATTGTCTCCCATACATCATCAATTTGCTATTTGCTGCGAACTGGGCATAGTGACATCTTACGGGAACTTTATGGTGCAGTAACAATTCCTTAAGTTGTAGCTGACCGTCAAGCTAAACCTTTCACTTATGTCAAGAGTATTTTTTTATACATAAATAAGGACTTTGCAAAAAGTAAATTACTTCCTTATCTTAAAGATACTGGTGTTGTTTTAGATTACTCAGAAGAGTTTGAAGAAAAAGACGATGATGAGGATTACTAAGATATAAATAGCAATTGCAAAGCTTGTATGTCCTTGTCTTAACAATGCTCTATTGCGTAAGCTTTTAGTTCTGCATTTGTCATTTTTTTAAAGTTCGGTTTTATCGAAAATACCAAAAGTATGACTTAATATAATGAAATATCTTAGTACATGGTCGAAATCTAGATTATACCCTGCGGGAAAACTCCGTTTACGCTGCGCTCAGAATGACAATTTATGGTTTGTTTTACTTTTAGAATATCCTCTGTAAAATATAAGTTAATTATGTGAAATAACGGGCAGGGATGCCCGTTCCACAAGATGGAGATTAAAATTAAACTGTTTATGAGTCAGCTAGTCCATTTTGAGTTACTGAAATGCCTTTGATGTGTTCGTGCAGGTTGCAACAACGACGTAGTAGTCGGTATCCACCTGTTGATGTTGATTGAATTACGAATGGGCAACCAGGTACTACGGGACGGTCTTTGATGCTGCGGTTTTCGTCTTTGAATGCTAGTGTGCGTTGAATGCTGCTTCCGTGTATTTTATCGAAATTTTCACGCGCGCGTTTCCATGCTGCTTTACCTCCTTCGGCGCCTGCTGGGTCTTCTAGTATGGGTTCTGGACTAGTTGCTAAACAAACGGCGTTCCAGTTTTCATCCATTACTAATGTTCCACCACCGTAGACTGTAAATGCGCTCATGCCACCTAGAAAATCTGACACCATTTGCGAATATTCATAAGTATATTCAAGGTAGTGTTCTGTTATTTCTTTGATGCTGCTTTCTTTGCCTTCTTTTACTTTGTCTATACGACGAGTTGTAGTTATTAGACGTGGTTTGAGAAAACGTGAGGCATTTTCTGGTATACGTAATGCCGGAGCGTTATGAACAAGTGCCCGCATTAATGTGCGTGTATCGGCACCTTGTAATTCTTTGAATACATTACCAATATTTGGCGCCTTCAAGTCGATTTTTTCATTCCACAGATTGCGTGCTGTAAATACTTCTTTCGCAATATCTCTAAATTTGCTGTCAGTAGGATAAACACGCGCGTCAGCTTCGTATATTAATCGTGCCAACATTGGCATTGATAACGAAGTTGGTGCAGTGTAATGCAGGGCACGGATAAGCATTCCTTTTAATACGTGCGTAGCTTTGACAAGTGCAGTGATAAATCCTGCAAACCCGGATGCTGTATCATCAGAAACATTTGGTTCTATAGCTTCGACGAGTTTTTGCATAATTTCATAAATCGCAGCAGTCCAAATTGTTGAACGCACATGCGGTTGTTTTGGTGTGTCAGCAGCATATTTTGCTCCTTCGAGTGCAGAGCGCAAATAAGGTACACCTGCACCAAAAATACCGACACCAAATTCCTCTGCCAGTCGAGTAATTAAACTAGGATGGCGCATATCACCACCTGTTTCTCTATATATATATTCAACTACACTTGGATATTGCAGTGCTGCGAACATTGCTAAGATATCAGCAAAAGATTCATGTAATGCTGATGTATCAATGTCAGTACTATACAAATATAGAGGACGGAAGGTATCTAAAATCGCGTGTCCTAATTCGTGCGAAACTATATCGTGCGATAAACATGTCCAAACTGGCGCTCGTCGGAACGGAGAATTAAAGTAGCCAAAATTTAGCGAAGGATTCATTGGGTCATAATATGCGTTCATCCCTTCAAATGCATGAGGACGAATAATAAGAGGCCCACCATCTTTCCAAACTATGGCATGACCAACTTCTTCTTCAACTAAATCTAAGGTACGACTTAATACACCAAATACATTTACCTGATGGAATGCTGGGTTATCTACTAAACCGTTTTGCTCGAAATGTTCAAATGATAAGTCTTCTTGTTTTGACCAATCAGGACTTGCGAAAACTGGTTCTCCAGCTTCATTAGTATCCCGAATCGTAAACCGACTTGAACCTGTTGCTATTAAATAGTCTTTGTCTAGAGGAAATTTATAGTTACCTCTTAGTTTTGGCAAGCTAGGGTCTTGTAAAAACATCCCTATTGCTTTAGTTGCAGGCGCCTTTTTTGGTGCAGGTTCCTGAGTTGATGTTGAGACTTCATGGGTTGTAGTCTCAGTTGTAGAAGTTGTGTCTTCAACTGTTGCTATTACTTCATCGTCATCTGAAGCATTTGAGGCAGAAGCAACTTGTGCCTCTTTCGTTTTTTTCCCCGTCGTGGAAACCTTCGAGGCACTTGATGCTCGTCTTGCCAACGGACGCTTTTGTGCCGAAGAAGGTTTAGACGTAGAGGAAACTTTTCGAGACGCAGGTTTTTTTTGTTCTGCCATTTTCACACAGCCCTTTTAGTTTTTAATTTTTGTCGATAAACTGCTTGATTTTATCATCTAGTCGCATTTTATTGTTAAAAAAATTACAGAAACCCGGTTTCTAGTAGAAAGTTTTGCAATAAAACTTTAATCTCTCATAAAGAAACCGGGTTTCTTGGTTTCTGAAAACAACCTAAAGAAATCATATGTTCTAGTCAATATCGGTATATGATGGCGAAGAGTGGCTAGATATACAAAACTTTACTTATTTTTATTGCTTGATTATGTGTGAGTACAAGTTGATTTTAAGAAAGAGTTGGCTCAAAGATAATGATTTTAGGCGGTTCTGACTTTTAGATTGAGTGCAAAAATACTTACCCCTTACCCAAAAAAATCTAGTACCTCACCCTATAAATGCTCGTGCCCCTACCCTAAGAAAGATTTTTAAGTTTTGTTAAGTCTATATTTATATATATATTTGGATATTTGAGTACATTATTAATTAGTTTAATAAATTTAACACGCATGTTCTGAGCTAGCTAGTTCAAGGCGCCTGATATAAGCATAAAACTAGCACATCGCTCCCAAAGAAGACATGTTTCCACAGAATAATTTAGGAAATCAAAAGCTGCAAATTATCAACATTCCGTTTGCAGAACGTTGGCAAATTTATCATCGCTTACAAGAGTTAACAATTGCTTGCTGGTGTCCAGACGATGGTTCGTTACGAGTGCATATTAACAGCCTCCTTACAGCTATTCTGGTTCGTAGCATTTTGATGCAGTTTTTTGCAAATCGAGCTGATTTAATTGATTGGCTTGAACAATGTTGGCGCCTATAACTTTTTGTCAGGTCAGTAGTTAACTATGACAATTAGAGGAGTTTATTTAAGTATGATTAGTTGTAATAGTGACACAAAATTAATTCATTTTTTGCAAAACGAAATTAACCTGTCAATAGATGATATTTCAGTAGCTCTAAGGCATCCAGAGTCAAAAAATGCACCTTTTCCTATGTTACTTTGGCAATATGGATTGGTTAACATTGAAGAATTAGCACGTATTTTTGATTGGTTAGAAAAGCAAGTGTTATAAATATATATGTAGTTGTTGTCATACGCTAATAAATCGAGTTTATCAGATTTTAATTTTATACATAATACTCAGTAAAATTTCAATATATACGAGTAAAAATGATTCATAAATAGTTAGCTTTATGGTCGGTTAGTATACAGATAAATTATTATTACTAGGCAAAAGTTATATAAAGACTTTAGCAAAGGGAAATTAATAGCAGTAGGAATATGTATAAATGTGTAAATTATTAAAATCATCAAAATTATGCACTCGTTTATGCGTTAGTTAATTGTATTAGGTATTTATTAGATGAACCAAATCTCGATAAACGACACTACGCTACGTGATGGCGAACAAGCTGCTGGCGTTGCGTTTAATTTGCAAGAAAAAGTTGCGATTGCTAAGTTTTTAGATGCAATCGGTGTTCATGAGCTAGAAGTCGGTATTCCGGCAATGGGTCAGGAAGAAACCTATGCAATTCGCGCAATATTAGATTCTGGCTTAAAAGCTAAACTGCTTGGCTGGAACCGTGCAGTTATTTCTGATATTCAAGCTTCGATAAAGTGCGGATTGCATCGAGTTCACATATCTATACCTGTTTCTGGAGTTCAAATAGCAGCTAAATTTCAGGGACAATGGCGTACAACGTTACAGCAACTCAGAAATTCTATCAGCTATGCTGTTGATAACGGACTATGGGTTGCCGTCGGTGGTGAAGATTCTTCTAGATCTGATGAATGCTTCCTTCAAGATGTTGCATTATATGCTCAAGAATGGGGCGCCTCTAGATTTAGATTTTGCGACACAGTAGGAATACTCGACCCTTTTAGTACCTGCACACGTGTTAAAAAACTTGTTACAGGTTTGCAAATTCCTGTGGAAATGCACACCCACAACGACTTTGGACTAGCAACAGCAAATGCACTCGTAGGTGTTAAAGCTGGTGCAACATCAATTAACACTACCGTAAATGGGTTGGGTGAGCGTGCTGGAAATGCTGCATTAGAAGAAGTCGTCATGGCACTCAAACGTTTGCACGGCATTGACTTAGGTATAGATACACGACGACTGTTAGAACTTTCCCGATTAGTTGCAAAAGCATCTGGTTGCAACGTTCCACCTTGGAAAGCAATTGTCGGTAACAATACCTTTGCTCACGAGTCAGGAATTCACGCCCACGGTGTATTACAAAACCCCAGCACTTATGAACCGTTCGCACCAGAAGAAGTTGGTTGGGAACGGCGCCTAGTTGTTGGCAAACATTCTGGACGGCATTTACTAATGAACGTGCTGAAAGAGCATGGCATTGTCCTAAATCACGAAGAAACTCAAACAGTATTAGACGCTGTACGGCAAGAATCGACTCACAAAAAACGTAGCCTAACTACGCAAGAACTGTTGAATTTAGCACGTAAATAGAGGTATAAAGCTATGCAACAATCTGATGAAATGGAACTACATTCGCCACCAGAATTTGATATTGGCGACAAAGTTCGTACTCGTAAGCTTCTAAAAAACGATGGAACCTTTCCCGGTCAAGAAATTGGTACTGTTCTTGCCAAAAAGGGAGAAATTGGATACGTCGTTAGTATAGGTACATTTCTGCAAAGCTCCTATATATACGCAGTGCATTTTTTACAGTCAGGGTTTGTCGTTGGCTGTAAAAAAAAGGAACTTGAACTGATTGAAAAAAATCCAGATAAAGAGGCAAATAGATGAAAGTAATGTTGCGTGAAAATTCTGCTGGCAAGTTGACAGTCTACGTTCCCAAAAAAGACCTAGAGGAAGAAGTTGTTAAACAAATAGATTCAGAAGCAGGTAAAGTTTTCACCTTAGCAAACGGTTGGGAATTAGAGATTTTAAATTTAGCCGAACCTCTAAAAATTCCTCAAACCTACGAAGCAAGACGAGTAAATTAACAGTTAGGAGTTAGGAGTTAATATTTAACAATTACTCTTAGCTTCTTATTTGCGTCATATTACTTACAGTCTACCGCTATCTATTAATTAAACATCTAAAATGGGTAATAACTATCTTAAACTATCAGAATTTGACATTGAAGGTGAATTTCTCGGTTTTGCGGACAAACATCCCAAAAAATTTAAATATCTACAATTTTCCTTAACTAAGTGTAACACCGTTACCGCACTTACAGCCGGAAATTTGAAAATCAAACTTCCTAAAGAATTACGAAAAGCACTTTCTGGTTCTTTAATACCAGGCGCCCACATTCGCGTCATCGGCTATAGTAAATTACATATACGTACAGGTGATGTCAAGCTCAAAGCATATGATGTCACACCTCTACCTGTCTGCGCTATAAATAAATCACCCCTACACACAACCCATAACCCTGAATGTCCAAAAAAAGCCAAAATTTTGGTATGTCAAGGTTCTGGTTGTCGTAAACGAGGCGCCAAAGAATTATTATCAAAGATAGAAAAAACCCTTAGTAAAACCAAGTTATCGCAACAGCAAGTATCTGAAGTGCGAAATAAAGTTAAAATTCAAAGCACTGGCTGTTTAAAGAAATGCTCCAAAGCGCCGAACTGTATTGTACAACTTGGTAATAAAAAATTCAGCCAAGTTAAACCCACTGATATTGCATCTCTGATTGAAAATCATTTAGGATAATGTTTGGAACGGGCAAGGATGCCCATTCCACAAGATTAATTACCCCCATTCTACAATCTTTAGTGTTAAATCAATGACATACTAGCGGGCGCCAATACTTTTTTTAAAGCCATCGCGTTCGGTCATGCGCTTCATATAATCAAGTACTGCTGGGTATGGACTTAAATCGAGTTTTAGCATTATTGGGATGTAACAAAGAATAGAACCAACGGCAACATCGGCAACGGTAAATTCATTGCCCATTATAAAAGGTTGCTTCTCGAACATACTATTAAGTGCCGTCATCAAACGCGGCATTTCTTTTTCTCTGCTTGCTTCGATAAAAACTCCTGTTGCCAAAGTTGAATTACCAAATAATACCCATTGATTAAGTACTGCGCGTGTTTCTACTGATGTAATTCCTGCGTGTTTTTCGGCAAGGTACATTAAAATGGCGCCTGACTCCCATAGTTTAAAGTCACCATCTACTATTGCTGGGACTTTGCCAAATGGGTTGATAGCTAAAAACGCATCTTGACGATGTTCTGCTGCTGCCATGTCGAGCATGACTAGCTCATAAGGAACACTCAATTCTTCAAGATACCATTGTACGATTGATGCGCGACTACGGGCGCCTGCATATAGTTTAAGCATAATAACTCCTAACTCCTAACTCCTAACTCTTCAAAGGATTTTGTGGGTATTTGGATGTTGTTTAACGTTATCGTCTTTTGTGACGACTCGTGCAGCGTTTAGTACACGCTTACGGTCAATGGAGTATTGAAAGTCTTTGTAACATGTACCTTCAGGAATAAGAGATTTAGCACTTTCCCGTCGTTTATAAGTACGGGCAGCAGAGAACACTCTTTGCTCAAATTCGTCACTTAATTGAGCAGTTTCGGGAAATTCTGAGGGTATTTGAAAGTTACTGCCGCTTAAAATACTTCCTAGCGTTGTTCCACAAGCAAATTTATATGAAGTGGGAATTCCTTTAACTAGTGCTTCTAATGCTGCTGACGGTATTGGTTCGATAACTTCCACTTGATGGACTTCACCATCTTCTTTGACGAAGCATGTTGCTAAACCTAGAACAATATAGTCGTCTTGAGTCAAGTCGGGTGCGCTGGGGTAAGAAGTTCCTAACATAAGAAAAATTTATGAAAAATTAATAAACAAATAGAAACTATTTAACAGAAAATTGAGACTACCAGCTTATAGGTGGGAACTATAAAAGCGAAGGGGTTGAAAGGCGACTTTTAACCCCGAATGCTTAAAAGCCCTGTAGAGTAATTGCTCGAATACACCCTGTAGGTGGATTTTAGCAACCTGTAACTCTCACCACTTGCCTAGTCTGGCAGATTGAGGTTTACTTTTTCTGGAATTGAACCAGGGGACGAAGTATCTATTAATAGATTCGACCATTAATTGAATTAGAGCATGAACGCGCGTCAATTCGCAGTGACTGTTCTAAAAAGATACTTCCTCCTCGTACACACTACCAGATTCATTAAAGATACAGGGGCAGTACCGATACTAACCAACAACAATCAAAGCAGCACCACAGGCAGGAAGACATGAATACTCACACTTTTCTCGCATCTGACGATGAGCAACGCTACTCCAACCAGTTTGTTGCCAGTACGAAAAACCAGGTTCGACATCAAGAAACATCGAGTAACGACAACTTCTATGTGGGAGATGGGAACTTACGTTCTTGTGCGCTGCGTTCTGCGAAACTTGGGGACTACCGCGAAGCCATATCACTGTTGAGTTTACTTTTACAGCGCCACCCTGAAAACGCGATTGATTATAATAATCGGGGATTAATTTATTATCAATGTGGCGAAAGACAAAAGGCTATTTGCGACTATAACACAGCAATTGAGCTTAACCCGAATTTAGCCAGTGCTTATAATAACCGTGCGAACTATTACGCTGCGATTGGTGATTTAGCGGCAGCACTCGATGATTACGACAAAGCATTAGACTTAAATCCTAGCTATGCGCGTGCTTGGATAAACCGTGGAATTACGCTACGTGACTTGGGACGATATGAAGAAGCGACAGATAATTTTGAATGCGCGTTGATATTTGACCAATACGAGGGTCACATTTTTGCAGAGCGTGGACGAACCTATCATCTTTGGGGTGATTGGAATTGGGCTATTGCCGATTATCGTCGTGCTTTAGAGAAGCTACCAACCTCACAAAACAGTAACGATGGTGCTTCTTGCCGTCTGCGCTTGCAAGTCGAGAATTGGTTGGGTGAACTTTTGTGTAGTTAACGGCGCCCCAAATAGCTTTAAAGCTGATGTATTTAGGGCGAGTTAAAATCACTAAAAACTAGCGTCGATTTAATTCAATTAGCCAAGTGTTGAGTTCTTGACTTCGCTCGTTTGTCATGCGCGCGTAACAATTGATTCGTGTTGTTGGTTCAAGTGTTCCACCTTCATACATTCCTGCCTCAAACGCACAAAATGTATCGCGATGCTTCAACCAGTTTTGGTGTGATGCGACCAAACGCTTTCTTTGACTAACACTCACCTTGTCCAGCAATTGTTTATTTATGGAACTGAGCTTTTTACTTGCTTCTTTGTAGGTGCGTTCGCCACACTCAATCATATCCCTTGTTGTTTGGGGGTCTTTACAGTTTGGGGGTGGTAGCTGCTTTTGAGTTTGCGCTCCCACAGGTGCGGTGGGAACTACCGATAATAAAAATCCCGTGATAATTAATATATTCCAGCGCAAGAGCAATTCCATTGCCACTCCTTACCAAGCACAGTGCCGTTAAATGTACCAACAATCGTACTTAGAAATATCTAACGATTCCCAATCATCTTAAAGTTATATTTGTTACCGTTTTTGATGACTTAATTTTGGCGTAATATTTTTTAATAAAGCTTATCTTATATATATTTAACGCCACTCCAAGTTAGCAATGACTATTTCATATGTGAGTAAATTTATACATTACCTGAAGCTGCACCGCCTAAAAATAGGTTCAACAAAACTAATTAATTAACAAAGATTTAAGAAATAATGAGTAATGAGTAATGAGTGCTGAGTGCTGAGTGCTGAGTGCTGAGTAGTAAGAACCAACTCAGCACTCAGCACTTTCTACTCAGCACTTTCTACTCAGCACTCTTTATAAGTATGGTAGAAACCGCATGTCATAAATTTACTACCACAGGTTAAGCTGGAGGAGAGTAGCATTTTTTCAGCGCTATTTATAGAAATTTCGCCTTAAGTGTTAATTTTTTATTTCAACTCAAGAAACTGTAATGCTAGACCGAATTTTTGATAACCTCCAATTTCATTTCAGCGTAGAAGCATCTATCGTGCTGTTACTGCTGATATTTTTAGAGGCAGTACTTTCTGCTGATAACGCTATTGCACTTGCAGCTATTGCCCAAGGGCTTGACGATAAGGAAAAAGAGAAACAAGCTCTTAACTATGGCTTGGTGATAGCTTACGTGCTTCGTATCACACTGCTGCTTACAGCTACTTGGGTACAAAAGTATTGGCAGTTTGAATTAATCGGCGCCTCTTACTTGCTGTGGTTAGTTTTCCAGCATTTTACGTCAGAGGAGGACGAAGAAAATCAGCATCACGGTCCCAAGTTTAGTTCAGTTTTACGGCTTATTCCCGTAATTGCGCTTACTGATTTAGCGTTCTCATTAGACAGCGTTACAACAGCTATTGCCGTAAGTCAGGAAACCTGGTTAGTTTTAACAGGTACTACCATTGGCGTTATTACCCTGCGTTTCATGGCAGGTTTATTTATTCGCTGGTTGGATGAGTTTACTCATTTAGAAGATGCTGGTTATATCACCGTGGCATTTGTGGGTTTACGCTTACTTCTCAAAGTCATTAACGAATCGCTTGTTCCTCCACAGTGGATTGTCATTAGCGCAATTGCAGTTATTCTAATGTGGGGATTCTCTAAACGTAACGACAAGAACGCAGTAGAATCCGTTTTAACGGCGCCTGAATTAAAGAAACAGGAAGTTGCAGAATAAAAGTTATGATACGCTACGTAGGGTGGGCACTGCCCACCTTACTTTGGAACTTATTCGTACAACCAAGCTTTGATTTCAGGCGCCCAGTTGACTAGTTCTTCTTCTTTAAACCATAGAGCAATTTCGTTTTTTGCGGTTTCAGGAGCATCGGAACCGTGGATGATGTTACGACCAGTGTTTACACCAAAGTCACCCCTAATAGTACCTGGCTCGGAGTTGAGAGGGTTGGTGGCGCCAATAAGTTTACGGGCAGAGGCAATAACACCATCACCTTCCCATACCATCGCTACAACTGGGCCAGAGGTAATAAAATCTATCAAGCTTGCAAAGAAAGGGCGTTCGCGGTGAACATCGTAATGCGCTTGAGCTAATTCGCGACTAACATTCATGAACTTCAAGCCAACAAGGGTAAAACCCTTAGTTTCAAAGCGACGGATAATTTCGCCAACAAGTTTACGCTGTACGCCATCGGGTTTAATTGCTAAGAATGTGCGCTCCAAAGTTGTACTCCTCAAATATGGGTAATCGTGATTCAACTGACCAATAAAAGTTTATCGGGTAAAGGCGAAAGCGGAAAGAGGAAAAGGAAAAACATCCAACTCGTTACCTATGGAGGCGCCTCTTAATCTTTTGTTAATCTTCTTGATGGTGCAGGACATAGCGTGGAATTTTGCTAAATTGTAGATTCGTGGGTGAAGAATATTGAGGTTTAGGAAAAAATGGGTGTTGAGTCAACTGCTATGACTGATGAGGTGTTGAAACCTCCGTCCAACGGTAAAAAAGCTGCAAGTAGTCATAATTCAAACAATAAGCAAAAACAGTTGCTTTTACCGAGTAGTACGCCAAATACCCCCCGTCGTCATTGGACTATTGAAGATAGCGAAGATTTATATCGCATTGACGGATGGGGACAGCCTTATTTTTCGATTAACGCTGCTGGTCATATTACGGTTTCCCCCAAAGGTGACAGAGGTGGTTCGCTAGATTTATATGATTTGGTTAATGCACTCAAGCAGCGTAATCTCGGTTTACCGTTACTGATTCGATTCTCTGATATTTTGGAAGACCGAATCGAGCGTCTTAATGCTTGTTTTGCTAAAGCAATTGCCCGCTATAATTATGCAGGTGTATACCGTGGTGTATTTCCAGTCAAATGCAACCAGCAACGACATCTCATTGAAGATTTAGTCAAGTTCGGCAAACCCCATCAGTTTGGTTTAGAAGCTGGCTCTAAACCAGAGTTAATGATTGCTTTAGCACTACTCGAAACTCCAGGCGCCTTATTAGTGTGTAACGGTTATAAAGACCGCGAGTACGTTGAAACAGCGATGCTGGCTATCAAACTTGGGCAAACTCCAATTATTGTGCTTGAACAAGTTGAAGAAGTTGACCTAGTTATCGAAGCGAATCTTCAGTTGGGTATTAAACCAATTTTAGGTGTACGCGCGAAACTTAGTACGCAAGGAATGGGACGTTGGGGAACTTCATCGGGCGACCGTGCTAAATTTGGTTTGAGCATCCCCGAAATTATCCAAGCTGTTGATAAACTACGTGCGGCAGATTTGTTAGATTCTTTACAGCTTTTACACTTTCATATTGGCTCGCAAATCTCAGCCATTCATGTAATAAAAGATGCCATTCAAGAAGCTAGTCAAATTTACGTAGAACTAGCTGCACTCGGCGCCAACATGAAGTATCTCGATGTTGGTGGTGGTTTAGGTGTAGACTATGATGGTTCGCAAACCAACTTCTACGCCTCGAAAAACTACAACATGCAAAACTATGCCAATGATATTGTGGCAGAGTTAAAAGATACCTGTAGCGAGCGTGGTATAGGAGTACCAACTTTAATTAGTGAAAGCGGACGTGCAATTGCGTCGCATCAGTCAGTGTTGATTTTCGATGTTCTTAGTACGTGCGAAGTCCCCCACGAACAACCCGAACCTCCAAAAGAAGGTGAGTCCCACATTATTAACTATCTTTGGGAAACTTACCAATCAATCAACAACGATAACTATCAAGAACTTTATCACGACGCCACCCAGTTTAAAGATGAAGCTATTAGTCGCTTTAAGTTGGGAATTTTTAGCCTCACTGAACGTGCCAAAGCCGAACGTTTGTTCTGGGCATGTTGCCATAAAATACTTTATTTGACTCGGCAGCATGAATACGTGCCCGATGAATTGGAAGACCTTGAACAAATTATGGCTTCCATTTATTACGTCAATTTTTCGGTGTTTCAGTCGGCGCCAGATTGTTGGGCAATAGACCAATTATTTCCCATTATGCCCATACATCGTTTGGGAGAAGAACCAACGCGACGGGGGATATTGGCAGATTTAACTTGCGACAGTGATGGAAAAATCGATAACTTTATCGATTTACGCGATGTTAAACCAGTATTAGAGTTACACCCGTTTAAACAGGGCGAACCTTATTATCTTGGCATGTTCCTAAATGGCGCCTATCAAGAAATTATGGGTAACTTACACAACTTGTTTGGCGACACAAACACCGTTCACATTCAGCTAACACCCAAAGGCTATCAAATCGAACATGTTGTTAAAGGTGACACCATGAGCGAGGTAGTTAGCTACGTACAGTACGACTCTGAAGACATGGTGGAAAACATTCGCCAGCGCTGTGAAAAAGCACTCGAAGAAAAGCGTATTACTTTAGCTGAATCACAAAGGTTGTTACAAACTTATGAACAAAGCTTAAGTAGATACACTTACCTTTCCTCGTAGGTTGGGTGGAGGCTTTGCGTAACCCAACGCTCGGTAATTTGTAAGGTGGGCATTGCCCACCCTACTATTAAGATAAATTAAGTTATGTAAGTATTACTTTAACTGTTATAAAGAATTGTTCTTATTTACTTGATAGATAACTCTCTATTATCAAATCTTCATATACTGGATTTATTCTCAATTTTTAATTTCACATAGCGAGGTAGAAACATGGTTCATACCTACGAAGTGTTCGTTGATGTTAAAGAATTTGCTGATTACAAAAGCAACGATGCGCGTTTTGGCAGTACGCGCTACGAAATTGATGCGGAATCGAGGTCAATAGTTGATGTAGTGGCATTCGATAAAGCTAGAAGCGAGTATCCAAAAGCTAGTGAGTATGACATTAGGATAACTAGGCTGCTTAAATAAAGTAGTAATATACTATACAAATAAATCTTTATAGGACGGATTCTACCGTCCTTAAATATTATCTTGTTCAACTTGCTCCTAAATCCATTAAAAGTTTGGTTAGCAAATAAATGCGCGGTGCAATACGTTCCAAATCTATGTATTCATCAACACCGTGTGCGCCACCTCCTACAGGACCAAGCGCATCAAGAGTTGCAGTACCAACAGCAGCAGCATAGTTACCATCTGTACCCCCACCACTACCTTCAACTCCAAGATTGAGTTTAATTTCTTTGTAAATAGCTTGGGCTTTTTTAACTAGCGCATCGGTTTTTGAGTTAGGTGGAAAAGGTGGTCGTCCTCGTTCTGCGACAACCTTTATTTGGGTACAAGGCAGAAGTTTATTTTGCGATATCTTTGTAAAGTCGCGTTCTAACCTATCGAATTCAACTGCTTCTAATACACGCACATCTGCCTGAACTTTTGCAGAGTCTGGAATAATATTCGCGCGCTCACCGGCTTGAAACAAAGTAAAATTGACCGTTGTTTGTTTACTTGGGTTGCTAAGGTTCTTCATTTGTAAGCTTTGATGAGCAGCTTCAAGTAAAGCATTGCATCCTTTTTCTGGTTCGGCGCCTGCGTGGGCAGCTTTACCTTTGACTTCAAATCCAAAGTTACCAATTCCTTTTCGCCTCCTTATATACAATACAGTTAATTGATATAATTTATCACTTAAACTACAAAATAATTATTCAATTTAAAACTTAATATAAATTACATTTAATTTTTAATGTAGTATTTTTAACATTAAAAACATGTATAATAAATATTAATACTTAATTTTGCCATTTAATTTAGGGATTTACAATGAGTTAAACAATGTGAATGATACTTTTGTAGGTTGTTGGCACTTAGTAGCATTGATTCAATTGATAAATAACAATCGTTAAGAGGGGTTAAAAACAATTGACAAAGTTTATAATTACTCTTATTGTCAATAGTACTTCAAGTAGAATCTTAATAAGCACCTCTAGCTTTGATTACACAGCGTGGCATTTTGAGCTTTTAAAACATTCTGGAAGATTGTATCACTTGATACATGAAGTAGTTTTGTAGTCCTGTAACTAATGAGAGCGTTTATCATAATGTTTGTCACTAGGGTACATTCAATTCCCTTTAAAAATATTTTCTCCTGTTGGAACGCACGGCTACTTAGTGCGTTGAGAAAAAATCCTCTTCGAGTAAGGGCATTTATCATCGCTCTCGTTTTTGGTATGGTTGTGGCGTGTCAAAGTTTCGGCGCCCCACCAAGAAGTACTGAAATACTTTGGGATACTTACGGAGTCCCGCATATTTACGGTAAAGATGTCCGAAGTGCATTCTATGCTTTTGGATGGGCGCAGATGCAGAGTCATGGGAACTTGCTTTTACGTCTATACGGTCAGGCAAGAGGACGTGGCGCCGAATACTGGGGAGAAGAATACTTAGATTCAGATAAATGGACTTTAACTATGGGAGTGCCTAGTCGCGCTAGCTCCTGGTATAAAGCACAAAACCCAACTTTCCGCAGCTATCTAGATGGTTTTGCAGAAGGGATAAATGCTTATGTAAAAGAAAATCCGAATTTGATTGATGATTCTGTTGAAGTTGTATTGCCAGTGAAAGGAGAAGATGTACTCGCTCATCTGCAACGAGTGTTACATTTCACGTTCATGGTTAACCCAGAACAAGTTTTAGGTATAAGTAAACAAAAATCAAAAGCTGGGTCTAACGGTTGGTCTATTGCACCAAAACGTTCTGCGAGTGGTAATGCAATGCTGTTAGCTAATCCACATCTACCTTGGTCAGATTTATTTTTGTGGTATGAAGCACAAATAACGGCGCCAGGTATTGATGCTTATGGAGCTAGTTTAGTAGGAATTCCTGTTTTAAATATTGCCTTCAACGATAATTTGGGCTGGACTCATACTGTGAATACTCATGATGGGTGGGATGCATATGAACTTAGCAAGCGTGGTGATGGTTATATGTATGACGGTAAAGTTCGCCCTTTTGAAACAAAAACTATAGAGTTGAAGGTGAAGCAGAATGATGGGACGCTGCGTTCTGAACCATTAGAAATTAAAAGTTCTGTTCACGGCCCTGTTGTTACTCAAAAAGATGATAAACCCATAGCGCTACGGGTTGTTGGGCTTGACCGTCCTGGAACCTTAGAACAGTGGTGGGATATGGGACGCGCGCAGAATTTCTCACAGTTTCAAGAAGTACTCAGGCGCCTACAACTACCAATGTTTACAGTAATGTATGCAGACCGTAAAGGTCATATCATGCATTTTTTTAACGGACAAGTTCCAGTACATTCACAAGGTGATTTTAAATACTGGCAAGGTCTTATACCTGGTGATACATCGAAAACTTTATGGACAAAAATTCACCCTTACGAAGATTTACCGCGCGTTATTGATCCTCCAAGTGGTTGGTTACAGAATGCCAATGACCCACCTTGGACTACTACCTTTCCACTCGCGATAAAACCAGATGATTATCCAGCTTATATGGCGCCGCGTTTTATGGATTTCCGCGCGCAGCGTTCTGCAAGAATGCTTGATGAAGATAAAAAAATCTCGTTTGATGAGATGATTTCATATAAACATTCAACGCGCATGGAATTAGCTGACCGCATTTTAGATGATTTAATTCCGGCAGCGCGCAAGTACGGGAATGAAGTGGCTGTTAGGGCGGCTACTATTTTAGAGACATGGGATAGGCAAGCAAATGCAGATAGCAAAGGAGCGGTATTGTTTGCAACTTGGGCTATTGAAATAGATTTCGATAAAGCCTTTAACAAACCTTGGATTGAACGCTTACCACGTATTACACCTGATGGTTTAGCTAATCCTAGTGGCGCCGTTGCATTATTGGAAACAGCAGCAGCAAAGGTAGAAAAAACTTATGGAAAGCTAGATGTTGCTTGGGGAGAAGTTTTTCGTTTAAAACATGGTAATGTAGATTTACCAGGTAATGGTGGTGATGGAGACCTTGGTATTTTCCGTGTAATTGATTTCGCTCCCTCAACAGAAGGTAAGTTTCAACCAGTTGCCGGTGATTCTTATGTTGCTGCAATTGAGTTTTCTAAACCTGTAAAAGCAATGGCACTAATTGGCTATGGTAATGCAACTCAACCAGGTTCACCACATGTTACTCAACAATTGCCAATGATGCAAGAGAAAAAGTTACGCCCAGTTTGGCGCGCGCGAGAAGAAATTGCAGCCCATTTAGAGGAACGTAAAGTATTTTAGCTTAATGTTACCAGATTCAAAATTTGGGTCTGGTAACAAAGAAGAATTTACTCAAAAATTAGTTTGAATTTTTATTAGGGGCTACAGGCGGAATTTGTGCGAAAATCGCGGATTGTAAAATTTTGGGAAACTTTTTCCAAGCAATATTACCTTTGCTACTCTTGATATACAATTGCATAAATTCTAATAAGGCGCCGGGGCTTTCTTCTGGGGGAAGATTGACAAAAAGATATGTGGGCTTGTCCTGGCTTGATACAGATACAACACATCCTTGACTACATGCCCATAAACAGTCAACGGGTTTAATTTCCAGTTCGCCAGAGGTCAAGTTTTCATCGCATAAACCCTTTAGCTTGTCAAGTAAAATAGCGCCATCTTTGGGTTGGTTTTTTGGTTTTTCTTCCGAGGAACACTGGCAAGATTTACAAACGTAGACAGTGGGTTTGGCTATGGAGTTAGGGTATGTTGAGGAAGTATTTTTAGAGTCCATCAATGACTCAATAAGCACTAATAATTTCTTCAGCATTTCAGTTTTTTTTGTATATATTTAATTATTTTACACAGCTTTACATTGACCGTGCCAATTTAGGTTTTGGATACAGTCGGTCAGTACAAGGTTTGGATTTTTAATGATTTTACGGATAAAACCTGTTCCTTGTAGGTAAAATAATTACTGAATATTAAAATTTTTTAAACTATATAAAGACATATTAATAAATTTGTATTGCAGATATTAGCGAGTAGTATCACCCATACGTCAGTTATATAATACAAATAAACTATAAAATTATTGCATACATTATCTGGGTATGCTACCCATTTATGGGTTGTACCAATAAACCCAAAAATATAGAAGGCAAGTTGATGACTCTATAACCTTTCTGGGATATCAAGTTGATTTGGAGATATCGTTAAATTATAACTGGCGCCAACATATTTGCAATCACAAAGCCTATGCCTTGTAATTGCTTGTGTTAAACGAACGTCAGTCTAATGCGACTGAGTTATTTATAAGCAAATACTCCCCAACCCAATCTACAGATTGATCATCTAAACTAGACGTATTCTTGTTCAAAGCGCAAAAGTTTTATGCCATCACTCCTCCTATCAATGCATTCATATTACTGAAAATAATTCTCAAATTGAGACTGTAATACAAGTGTAAAAATTTTATTATCGTCAGTCTACCCTTTTTAGGACAAATTTTCACCCGCTTAGGACAAGTCTACTTTTCGACTACTTACTTCCCCTGACGGCATACTTTAGGGGTGATACCAAACTTACGTTTAAATGCAGCCGCAAATTGGCTAGAGTTTGAGTAACCGACGCTTGAGGCTACTTCCGTTACATTCATTTTATTTTCTAAGAGCAAATTTCGTGCTATTTCCATACGATAATTGTACAAATAGTTAAACAATGTTGCTCCAAAAATTTGTTTAAAGCCCTTTTTCAGTTTCATATGGTGAATTTTAACCTGTTCGGCTAGACTTTGTATATTTGGGGGTTTGGCATGGTTAGAAAGTAATATTTCTTTCGCTTGATAAATTTTGCCAATTTCACAAGGTTTGAGGTTAATATTTTTTTGTTTTCCTTTCTCAGCTTCTACCCACTGTGCTAATTGCAAAGCTAATAGTTCTAATGTTTTGCTTTCCAGATACATTAGCTGTATTATTCCCTGATGAGGTGCATTTAAAATTTGATTTAATACTGTCCGCATAGCGGGTGTAATGTTCCCATTCTGGCGATGAAATAATTGTGGAGAGCTATTTTCGATTAAAAGTTGTAATTGCTTAGGTAATGTTTCTTCTGAACCTGTTAAAAAGTTTTGTAAAACCTTTATGTCTAAATGTATGCTAATAAAACAATAGCCTTCGTCTGTAAGGGATTGCTCTATTTGCTCAGTATCTGGTAGATAAAATAAGTAGCTATCTTCGACTATTTGCTGAGAAATTTTAGTAATCCCTTGAATGCTAGAAAAAATAGTTTTTCGATTGTCTGAAATGAAAAAATTTGATATTAATATATATGTTTCTTTATACTGGCTTTTTATACTTGCTGATTCATCAAATAATTTTTTACAAATATCTAGATTTAAACTTGAACGAAGTTTGACTGTTTGGCAGTTAATTTGACTAAACCTGTTTTGACATATCTCTATTCTGCCAAAGTCATTGCTATTGTCAATTACTTCTCTTTGCATCAAGCTTTCTTGTGTTTGCTGGCAGAAATCTGATTCTGTAATAATTATTTTCATAATGTTTAAATGCCTGTTGTAATAGGGAATGAGTAAGATAGGAACAGAAAAAAGTTATTAGGAAAATCAAATCCGTAGATTCGGCTTAATTATGGTGTGATTGATAAATCACGAGCTTACTTGATTTGCATTGATTTCAATAGCCTTATCGCCATAAGGGCAACTCAAGGCAACCAGTAGAAAAGAATTGTTGTATCTACACACGCAGGCATAGAAGCGCAATTTAAGTTTAAAACCTCGCGATCTTCGACGGCGCCCACAATTACTTGAGTTTTAGATACCCATTCAATTGCTACGAATGCCAAGTAACAACCACCTTTCGATATGGTCGTCGCGTACTAGTATTTAGTTCGTTCCTATTTATTTTTGTTTATTTTTGAGTGTAAATACTTAGTTAGAAATATTACATAAATACTTACAAGGGTCAATTTTCTCAAAAATAAACTCTACTAACTAATATTAGCATTGTTTGGTGTACCATGAATAAAATTTTTGAGAATTTATCTTATTTATCTCTCTTATGGGATAAGTAGGGGATGGGGAGTTACACCCCTTTATTCGGAAACAGCGGGTCTTCATTTTAGACAACAGCAACAGAAGAATAACTGTTGTTAGCACGGCAACAGTGTCACCCATCATCATTATTAGTTTCCGGTTAAAGCGGTCTACCACTATACCGCTTATAGGAGTGATGATAATGCCAGGAAGCAAGCTAAAGAAACCCACTAATGCAAGAGTTGTTGCTTTACCTGTAATTCCCCATGCCCAGATTTCAATTGCAATGCTGGTCATGCTACTACCAATACCAGAAACTAGTTGACCAAACCAGATAGTAAGGTGCCGGACGAAGGCTAGTAGGGGTTGCTTGCTGTGACGTGTTCATGTTTACCTGAGAAGCTCGTTTTATGTGCGTCATGTTGGATTGCAGTCAGATGGCAGGCGCTCCTTACGTTTCCAAACCAACTAAACAAATGCAATTTCTTATATTCAAAGCTTCACACCTATACCTCCTTATTAATAAAAGTTACTAACTGTGATTTAAGTAGTCAGCAGTAGTCATTCGCAACAATTGGGGTCTAAGGGACTTGCAACAATTGGGGTCTAAGGGACTTGCAAAAATTAAATTCTCCCGGAATGTGGAATGGGCATCCCTGCCCGTTCCAAACATGAGGCGGGCAAGGATGCCCACCCCACAAGAAAATTTTGGGTATTTTTTTATTTGGAAGTCCCTAAATTCCAAGGAATTGTAGGCCCTACTACAGCAAGGACTGATTGCCTTTATGATGACACTACTAAAGTTTGAGTTCAACTAAAAGCGTAAGCATTTTCATTAGGGCAAGTCTACCCTGTAGAGGACAAATTTTCACCCCTAGAGGACAAGTCAGTATTTTTTTACCTATCTAACAAGCTTTAGGGATGATACCGAACTTACGGTTAAGAACATCTGCAATATTTCCTTACACCATAAAATTTATAGTTGTACTCAAAAGCACAGTTAAGTTAACAGAAGTAATTATCATTTAGTTGTGGTTAATATAGATGGGATCAGCAATCCTTCCTAGAGTTCGGTCGTTTGTTTGTCAAATAGACAGAGACTATGCTATAAGTTAATATACTTCCTCTTCAAGTGTTCTAAAAAGCTAAAGTAACCTCTTTAACACTGAGCCGCGTCTGAAAGGAAAAATATTATATATCTAATGCTGCGTTTGCACATCTCCCTAAAGTTATAAGAGTCCAGCTTTATAAGTAATGTTGATAAATTGATAGTAGCTTGACGCTTAAAGTTTATATTTGTAATATTGCTAATGGCGTTGAATAAGGTTAAGTTGAATAAGGTTAACTGCTAATTACTAGCGATAGTATAAATGAGTTCTTATTCTAGTCATGCTTATTAGTTAGCACTTAAGATAGTATTGATGGTTAGCTGAACTGAATTATCGAGTGTCAAAATCTACGTTGAGGAAGTAAGCGTACTATACTTTTTTAACTCGGCTGGCAAGTTTTGGTTTGGTTGACTACTAAGCTCACAGTGTTGAGATTATATAGATTTCCCAGATAGTCAAATAGTAGTCATAGGAGTTATACGATGAAATTACTTTATGGTTTTGCAAGCGTAATAGTATTGCCGATAGACGGCGCCTGCTCGAAGAGTGTTAGCTTTGTTTTATCAAAATTGTTAACTGTTTTTAGGTGAAGTAATCAAAGTATGTGCGTAGATATCTGAACTGTAATTTCATTCTGTGCTAGAGTTTTTCTCCTATTTTTCTCTTGCCAGACTGAGAAGCTATTATTTTGTCAAGGTCGTATTTCAACTGGTTAATATAGAGATGAGCAAAACTTCTTTCATTCGACCTAACTTTGACTTCAAAACATTTGTTGAAGTTTTGCGTTTCAGAAGTGCTACGCAGCCAAATCAAGTTGCTTTTACTTTCTTGGCGGATGGCGAAACAGAACAAGCGACGTTGACTTATCAAGAATTAGACCAGCTTGCTCGTAGAGTCGCGACTCGGCTACAAGAGTTAGATTTAGTAGGAAAAACAGCTTTACTGTTATATCCACCAGGACTTGATTTTATAGTTGGGTTTTTCGGTTGTTTATATGCGGAAGTTATTGCTGTAACCGCGTATCCTCCACGCAATGAGCGCAATACACCTCGAATAAAAGCTATATCTAAAGATTCACAAGCAGTTATAGCTCTGACTACAGCACAAAGCTTGGATACGGTACAGTCTTTAATGACGAAAGGTACTGACTTAGAAACTTTACAGTGGTTGGCTACAGACAATCTTTCTGTTGGACTAGAAGATAGTTGGCAAGAACCTTTTATTGATGGCAATACTATAGGTTTTTTGCAATATACCTCTGGTTCTACAGGAACACCCAAAGGTGTAATTATTACTCACGGGAACCTAATACACAATGCTGCCACAACTTACCAATTCATGGAGCATTCTTCAGAAAGTGTGTTTGTAACGTGGTTGCCAATTTACCATGACATGGGTTTGATTGGTGGAATGTTACAACCTTTGTTTGGAGGTTTTCCTTGTATTATGATGCCTCCTACTGCTTTTCTCCAAAGTCCTTATCGATGGTTACAAGCAATTTCTCGCTACCAAGGTACAACAAGTGGAGGTCCTAATTTTGCGTATGATTTATGTGTCCAAAGAATTACTCCCGAACAAAAAGCTACTCTGGATTTAAGTAGTTGGAGTGTTGCATTTAACGGCGCCGAACCAATTCGACGTGATACTTTAGAGCGGTTTGCTTCATATTTTGCGGAGTGTGGCTTTCGCAAGGAGGCATTTTACCCTTGTTATGGAATGGCTGAAACAACTTTGATGGTTTCTGGTGTTCAAAAGGCAACAGCACCAATAATCAAAACTGTCCAAAAATCTGGACTGGAATCTAATCGGGTAGTTAAATCAACTGCTGACGATGAAGATGTTTATGATTTCGTTGGCTGCGGTCAAGTTATACCAGAACAGGAAGTAGTAATCGTCAATCCAGAAACACTCGCTTGTTGTAAACCGGATGAAATTGGGGAAATTTGGGTATCTGGGCCAAGTGTTGGTAAAGGTTATTGGAGGCGCCAGCAAGAGACAGAAGAAACTTTCTGTGCTTATTTAGACACAGGTAAGGGACCATTTGTGCGGACTGGAGATTTAGGTTTTTTGGATGATGAGGAGCTTTTTATTGCAGGTAGGTTAAAAGATGTAATTATTATTCGCGGTCGCAATCTTTACCCGCAGGATATAGAATTAACCGCAGAACATAGCCATCCAGCGTTGCGTCCTACTGCTAGTGCGGCATTTACAGTGAATGTTAAGAACTCTGAACGACTGGTAGTTGTACAAGAATTGGAGTTTCGTGCCAAGCCGAATTTAGAAGAAGTAATGAATGCAATTCGACAAGCAGTTACCGAAGAACATGAGGTACAAGTTTATGCTGTGGTTCTAATTAAACCAGGTAGTATCCCCAAAACTTCTAGTGGCAAGATTCAGAGACGTGCAACTCGCGCGCAGTTTGAGTCAGGTACGCTGAATGTAGTAGGAAGTAACGTTCTGAAAATTAGTGATATTGCTTACGAAGGAACTCGATTACAGCGCTCTGAACTTTTGGCGCTTACTCCCTTAGAGTGTCAGCCGCTTTTAGAAGCTTACCTAATTGAACAAGTCGCGCGTGTACTATCAATCGCGTCGAATGATATCAATCATCAAGAGCCATTAAGTACTTTGGGGCTTGATTCTTTAAAAGTATTTGAGTTGAAAAACCGGGTTGAGGTTGACCTAGAGGTTGAAGTATCTGTAGCTGATTTCTTTGAAGGAATGAGTACATGCTCACTAGTGACAAAGATACTCGCTCAAATGACAACAGACGCAATACCGTCTATATCCTTTAGCCAACAAGAGAATAATACATCTATTTATCCCCTATCTTTTGCCCAGCATGGACTTTGGTTTATCAATCAATTAACTCCCGATGCTCCTACATATAATATTCCTATAGTTATTAGCTTCAAAGGTTGTCTTAACTTAGCAGCGCTACAAGACAGTCTTAACGAAATTATTCGGCGCCATGAAGTTTTACGGACAAGCTTTACAGTGGTAGATGGGCAACCCGTTCAAGTCATCAATACTTATGTACCCTTAACTTTAGCGGTTGAAGATTTACGTACACTCAAGACAAGCGATAGCACTCAAGTCGCACAACGTTTAGCTACTGAGTTCGCGCAGCAGCCTTTTGACTTATCCGCTCAATTACTTTTACGTGCTAAAATTTTACAATTAGATAACAAAAGTTATCAATTAATTGTCACGCTGCATCATATAATTGCAGATGGTTGGTCTATTGGGATTTTTATCAAAGAATTAGCTGCGCTATATGAAGCATTTTCTGTTGGTAAACCCTCACCACTTTCTGAATTACCTATTCAGTACACAGATTTTCTCAATTGGCAACAAAAATGGCTGAATTCCGAACGTATTCAACCATTATTGGCTTATTGGAAACAAAAATTACACGGTGAGCTACCTGTACTAAATTTACCAACTGACCGTCCGCGTCCTCCTGTTCAAACATTTAAAGGCGCCCAAGCAAAATTAGTTCTTCCCCAAACCTTGAAAAAAGAACTGAAGAATTTGAGCCGTCAGCAGGGAGTAACCCTATTTATGACCTTACTGACAGCCTTTAAAATTTTGCTGTATCGCTATACAGGTCAGACTGATATTTTAGTCGGTTCGCCAATTGCCAATCGTAACAGAGCAGAAATTGAATCATTAATCGGGTTTTTTGTCAATGTTTTGGTATTGCGTACAAACCTTTCTGGGAACCAAAATTTTCTAGATTTGTTAGCGTGCGTGAAGTCAACAGCTTTAGAAGCCTATGTTCATCAAGACTTACCTTTTGAAAAATTAGTAGAAGAACTACAGCCAAGTAGAGACCTCAGCTACAATCCACTATTTCAAGTAATGTTCGTTCTCCAAAATGTTCCTAAACCAAATTTAAGTTTACCTGATGTATCAATTAGTTATTATGAGGGTTATAACGGTACATCTAAGTTTGATTTGACATTGTTTATGGAGGACTCTGAGCAAGGGTTAGTTGCGACTTGTGAGTACAACACAGATTTATTTAATACAGATACCATTACTCGGATGCTTGGACACTTCCAGACTTTACTGGAGAGCATAGTTGACGATCCCGAACAATGTATTTCAAAATTGCAATTCTTGGCGCCGTCTGAAATACAACAATTATTAGTCGAGTGGAATGATACCAAGACAGACTATCCTCAAGATAAGTGTATTCATCAACTGTTTGAAGCGCAGGTGGAGAAAACACCGTCTGATATTGCTGTTATCTTTGAAAACCAACAATTAACCTACCAGGAGTTAAACGGCCGAGCAAATCAGCTAGCACGCTATTTACAACAACTAGGCGTGAAGCCAGATGTTATGGTTGGTATCTGTATTGAGCGCTCCATTGAAATGCTAGTAGGATTACTAGCCATTATGAAGGCAGGAGGTGCTTATATGCCTCTAGACCCAGCCTATCCCAAAGAACGCTTGGCTTTTACCTTGGCAGATTCTCAGGTGTCGGTATTACTAGCACATTCTCATTTAGTTAATGACTTGCCAACCCATTCGGCACAACTAGTATCCATTGACACCGACACTACAGCCTTTGCTGATTACAGTCCAGATAATGTAGTCAGTAATGCGAACCCAGATAACTTAGCCTATGTAATTTATACATCTGGTTCTACGGGAAAACCCAAAGGAGTGCAAATTCCTCACAGCGCTGTGGTTAACTTCTTAAGTACCATGCGTCAAGTTCCAGGGTTAACTAAAGAAGATGTTCTACTATCTGTCACTACTTTATCTTTTGATATTGCAGCACTAGAGTTATACCTGCCGCTGATTGTTGGCGCCCGTTTAATATTAGTTAATCGAGAGGTTGTTACCGACGGCGCCCAGTTGTTAAAGCAGTTAGTCTCCAATAATGTAACAGTTATGCAAGCTACCCCTGCTACTTGGAGAATGCTGCTAGCTGCTGGGTGGCAGAACGAGAATAGTATAAAAATACTTTGTGGTGGTGAAGCCCTCGACAATTCACTTGCCTGTCAGTTGCTAGAACGAGGCAAAGAAGTGTGGAACTTATATGGTCCGACAGAAACCACTATTTGGTCGGCAGTACAAAAGGTAAACTCTCAAGAGCAACAGCATAGTGTTAGCTCTATTGGGCGCCCCATCGCCAATACCCAATTTTACATCCTAGACCCACATCAGAAATTAGTTCCCGTAGGGGTTCCAGGTGAATTACATATTGGTGGTGCTGGGCTGGCACGAGGTTATTGGAATAGACCTGAGTTAACTGAAGAAAAGTTTATTCCTAGTCCTTTTGAATCAGGGCAACGTCTTTATAAAACCGGAGATTTAGCGCGTTATCTAACAGATGGTAGAATTGAATTTTTAGGTAGAATCGACCATCAAGTAAAAATTCGCGGTTTCCGTATTGAACTAGGAGAAATTGAAGCTTTATTAGAACAACATCCACAGGTACAAGAAACGGTCGTATTAGCTAGGGAAGATGTACCAAATGATTGTCGTTTAGTTGCATATGTAGTTACTAATGAGAATGTTACGCCTTCTGTAAGTGAACTACGGGTATTTCTCAAAGAAAAACTACCCGAATATATGCTTCCTTCCACCTTTGTCGTGTTAGATGCTTTACCTTTGACACCTAACGGAAAAGTAGACCGTCGTGCTTTACCTGCACCTGACAGCTTGCGTCCAACACTGACAACTACTTATCAAGTACCCCAGTCTGAAATGGAACAGCAGATAGCAAAGCTTTGGCAAGAGGTGCTGCATCTCGATAAAGTGGGTATTCATGATAACTTTTTTGACTTAGGTGGACATTCGCTACTGATGCTTAAAGTAAATAATAAACTGCGTGCTATTTTGCAGCAAGATATACAAATAGTAACCATGTTTCAAAATCCAACTATTTACTCCTTATCAGAGTATTTAATTCAAAAACCAGAAGAAAAATCTATTTTTGAACAAATAGATAAACGTGTGGAAAAACAAAGACAATCTCTAAATAATCAAAAACAAATATTGAGCAAACAGAGACATAAAAGTCGTGATACTTAAAATCAAATACAGATAGTCGCTAAGTCAAACAAAAACAAAAGAGGTTTAGGTTTAGTTATATGAACAAACAAAATGATAATGAAAAAATATATGAATTAATGGAAGGGGTTGCTATTATTGGGATGGCAGGACGTTTTCCTGGAGCTAGTAGTGTGCAATCTTTTTGGCATAATTTATGCAACGGTATAGAGTCACTCTCTCTTATAGAAAATGAAGACTTAATTGCTGCTGGTGTTTCTCCAGCTTTGATAAATAATGCTAATTATGTTAAATTTGGAGGTATTTTAGAAGATATTGATTTATTTGATGCTTTATTCTTTGAAATTAATCCTAAAGAAGCTGAACTCACAGACCCCCAACATCGTCTGTTTTTGGAATGTGCTTGGGAAGCTTTAGAAAATGCTGGTTATGACTCTACTAAGTGTGAAAACCGTATTGGTGTTTATGCAGGCGCCAGTTTAAATAACTATTTATATTTTGATTTGAACAACGAGGGGCTAGGGTCAGCAGAATCATACCAAAAGTTAATTGGAAATGATAAAGATTTTCTCTCTACTCGTGTTTCTTATAAATTAAATCTTAAAGGGCCAAGTATTACAGTTCAAACAGCTTGTTCCACGTCATTAGTCGCTACTATCCTCGCTTATCAAAGTTTGCAAAGTTACCAATGCGATATAGCTTTGGCAGGAGGGGTCTCCATTAGAGTACCACAAAAAACAGGCTATTTGTACCAACAAGGGGGGACTCTATCTCCTGACGGTCATTGTCGTGCTTTTGATGCTAAAGCACAGGGAACAACTATTGGTAATGGTGTGGGGGTTGTTGTTCTTAAACGACTAAGTGATGCTATTGCTGATGGGGATCACATTTATGCAGTTATCAAAGGTACGGCAATAAATAATGATGGTTCCGTAAAAGTTGGCTTTACAGCACCTAGCGTAGATGGACAAGCAGAAGCGATTGCAGAAGCAATAATGTTAGCGGATGTGGAACCTGAAACAATCAACTATGTTGAAGCCCACGGTACTGGTACATCTTTAGGAGATCCAATTGAAATTGCAGCACTGACAAAAGTTTTCTGTGCTAGTACTCAAAAAAAGGGTTTCTGTGCTATTGGTTCAGTCAAAACTAATATTGGCCATTTAGATGCAGCAGCTGGAATTGCAGGATTGATTAAAGCATCTCTTGCACTTAAACATCAACTAATTCCACCTAGCTTAAATTTTGAGCAGCCTAATCCCCAAATTGATTTTGTGAATAGTCCGTTTTTTGTTAATACAACATTGAGGGAATGGAAAGCAGGCTCTAATCGACGTCGTGCGGGTGTTAGTTCTTTAGGAATGGGGGGAACCAATGCTCATGTAGTTTTGGAAGAAGCTCCAAAACTTCCAACTTCGAGTCCTTCTCGTCCTTGGCAATTATTGGTTTTGTCTGCGAAAACCGAATCTGCCCTAAAAACTGCCACACAAAATCTTGCCCAGTATCTAAAGCAGCATCCTCATGAAAACTTGGCAGATGTGGCTTATACGTTACAATTAGGACGTAGAGATTTCAATCACCGAAGAATACTTGTATGCTGTGATATCCAAGATGCAATTAACGAATTAAGCGAACAAGTTTCAAAACGAGTTTTTACTCAGTTTCAAGAGCCAAGCGAGAATCGCTCTATCGCTTTTATGTTTCCCGGGCAGGGTTCCCAGTATAGAGATATGGGCAAAGAACTCTACGAAACAGAATCGGTATTTCGTGAGCATGTTGAGCGTTGCAGCTTAATGTTAACACCCCATTTGGGATTAGATTTGCGAACACTCATTTATCCAAACGAGTTAGAAAAGGAAATAGCAGCAGAAAAACTGAAACAAACTTGCTTTGCTCAACCTGCGCTGTTCGTGATTGAGTATGCTCTAGCTCATTTGTGGATGTCGTGGGGTATTTCTCCTCAAGCAATGATAGGACACAGCATAGGAGAATATGTAGCAGCTACTCTGGCTGGAGTGTTTTCGCTTGCGGATGCTCTTGCTCTGGTGGCAAATAGAGGAAAACTGATGCAGGAATTACCTGGAGGTGCAATGCTCTCAGTTCAGCTTTGCGAACAAGAAATAGAACCCCTGCTGAGAGATAATGTATCTTTAGCTGCTTCAAATACAGCTTCCTACTGTACAGTATCTGGTTCGACTGAAGCAATAGAGGAATTGCAACAGCATCTACAAAAAATAGGGGTATCTTGCCGAAGACTACATACTTCTCATGCCTTTCATTCTCAGATGATGGAACCTATCATTGAGACTTTTACGCAGTTGTTGCAAAAAGTTAAACTTAATCCCCCAAAAATACCATTTATCTCTAATGTCAGCGGGACTTGGATCACCAAATCCGAAGCGACAACCCCTGAATATTGGGCAAGGCATCTGAGACAACCTGTACGTTTTTGTCAAGGAATTACTGAGTTACTGAAAACACAAGGCTCTGTTTTACTAGAAGTTGGCCCTGGACGAACTTTGAGTACTTTTGCTAAACAGCAGCGAGAACAAGAATTGACGGCGCTGACATCGCTTCCTCATCCACAAGAAAAGCAGTCAGATATAGCATTTTTACTCAATACCTTGGGTAAACTTTGGTTGTTAGGAATCAAGATTGATTGGTCAGTTTTTAATGTCAATGAACGCCGTCATCGCCTTCCCTTACCAACCTATCCTTTTGAGCGTCAAAGATACTGGATTGAACCTAAAAAACAAGGACAAGGTGATTATCACACTTCAATATTACAAGGTAAAAAGACTGACATTGCCGATTGGTTCTATATCCCTTGCTGGAAACAATCGACACCACTTCAGCCTTTTCAAAAGCAAAAATTTGTGGCAGAAAATTCACGTTGGTTGGTGTTTGTTGATACCTATACAGTTGGAGCGAGAATTGCTGAAAGATTTAAGCAACAAGGTCAGAATGTGATTGTCGTTGGAATTGCTGATAATTTTGCAAAATTCAATGACTGTACGTATGCAATTAATCCCCAACAAAGGGATGATTATGATACTTTGCTTCAAGCACTACAAGAACAAAATTGGACTCCGCAGGGAATTGCTCATTTTTGGAGCCTTACCAGCAACGAAACTTTATCTAGCCAGGAATTGGGTGAAAACATACAGTTAAAATTACAGTATCAATTTTTTGAAGATTGCCAAAATCTTGGTTTCTACAGTTTGCTGTTTTTGACACAAGCCTTGGCGAAGCAGAATATAATTGAGCCAATAAAGCTAGCAGTTATTACCAGCAATATACATGATGTAACTGGAACTGAGAATTTATGCCCCCAGAAGGCAACTATATTAGCACCATGTAAGGTAATTCCCCAGGAATACCCCAATATTACCTGTTGCTGTATTGATGTTGTACTTTCAGAATTTGAAACTCAGCCACCAGATAAATTAATAAATTATTTGCTTGGAGAATTTGCAGCACAACCAACTGATAATGTTGTTGCCTACCGTGGCCATCATCGCTGGATTCAAACATATGAGTCAATCCGCTTGGATGAAAGTATTGCTGGTAAAACTAAGTTGAAAAAGGGGGGAGTTTATCTAATTACAGGTGGGCTTGGTAGTGTTGGTTTAGTATTAGCAGAATATCTAGCTCATACTGTACAGGCAAAATTGGTTCTGCTTGGACGAAAAGCTCTCCCCGAAAAAGATCAGTGGCAAGAATGGCTAGCAACTCATGATAAGGAGGATAGTATTAGCCACAAGATTCGTAAAGTGCAGGGATTGTTAGCTTTGGGTGCAGAGGTTATGGTCATTAGTGCCGATGTTGCAAATGAACAACAAATGCACAACGCAATTACAATCGCTACTCAAAAATTTGGTGCAATTAATGGTGTTATCCATGCTGCGGGAGAGAAAACAGGTTGTGTTATCGTGGAAAGCTCCAAAGCTCAAGCACAATTACAATTTCACCCCAAAGTTTATGGACTATTTGTTTTGGAAAAAGTCCTGCGAGGGCAAAAATTAGATTTTTGTCAATTAACATCGTCATTATCATCTGTATTGGGAGGTTTAGGATTTATATCCTATTCTGCTGGCAACATTTTTATGGATGCTTTTGTTCATAAATACAATAAAACCAGCCTTTTACCTTGGAGTAGTTTTAACTGGGATGATTGGGTAACCGAAGATGAACAGCAAAATATAGATGTTATGGACATGTCCCATCAATCTTTGTATAGATATGGCATGACATCGAAAGCTGCCAGTGCAGATGCATTTGAACGTTTATTACCAATGTGTGGAGTTCCTCAAGTTGTTATATCCAGTGGAGACTTGCAAGCTAGAGTTGAGGAATGGATAAAGCTAGAATCTTTGCGAACCAGGGAATTACCAAATAATGGCAATTTATTCTCAAAACACCAAAGACCAAACCTAGGCATAGAATATACTGCACCTAGGAACAAAGTTGAAGAAACAGTTACTAACATCTGGCAAACAATTTTAGGTATCAAAAATATAGGTATTCACGACAACTTTTTTGAGTTGGGGGGAAATTCCATAAATGCGATTCAAATTGCTGCTAAAGCAAACCAAGCAGGTTTAAACTTAACACCTCAACAGTTTTTTGAACACCAAACAATCGCTGAGTTAGTAACAAATTTACACATTGCTCAAACTACCCAATCAAAACAAAATTTAGAAATAAAAGAGTTGATGGCGGAAGAGCAAGAATATTGGCGCCAAGAAATGCAAAAACCATTCAAGCCCTTACCCATTGATTATTCAACAAGCAATAACACAACAGTTGATCTGGATGTCGTATCAGTATGTCTAAATATACAAGAGACAACTGCTTTAGTAGAGGAGGTACACAAAGCTTACAATACTCAAATCAACGACATTTTACTTACAGCTCTGGTGCAAGCTTTTGCAAAATGGACAGGAGAACGAAAACTGCGGTTGGATATTAAAGGCAATAGTCGAGAACAAATATTCACAGATATCAACTCATTTTCTACTGTCGGTCAATCTACAACTTTTTTCCCAGTTTTCTTAGATATAACCGAATCTTCAGACCAAGAAAATTCATTAATTACAATCAAAGAGTATTTACGTAGCATTCCTAATATCGGTGTCGATCATGACATACAACAGTATTTAAGCTGCGAGCAGGAGACACAAACAAAATTACAAAATCTTCTCAAGAGTGAAGTGAGTTTTCATTATTTCGGTAGATATGATAAAATGAGTTCAGAACCATCTTTATTTGCTCTAACTCCAGATTTCCAAGCAATTAATTATAGTACACAGAAAATTTCAACTTATTTGCTCGATATTAATGGAATTATTGTGCAGGATAAATTGCAACTGCACTGGACATATAACCAAGCAATTCATCGACGGAGAACAATTGAAAATTTGGCAGAATATTTTATAGAAAAACTACGTTCTCTCATTACTCATTGTCAATCTATTAAAACAGTAGTTTATACACCTTCCGATTTTCCAGAAGCTAACTTGAGCCAACAGAATTTGGAAATGTTTCTAGCAAAAATTCAGCAAAAAAGTGAGGAAAAAACAAATGAAAGTAGAAAACATTGAAGATATATACGAACTTACACCTGTACAAAAGGGGATTTTATTTCATAGTTTGCACGGAGATGAATCACAGCTTTATTTTTTCCAGATTGCCTATACTGTACATAGCAGTCTTAACATTGATGCTTTTGAAAAGGCATGGCAACTTTTAGTGGATAGACACACAATTTTACGTACTGGGTTTTATTGGGAAGAGATGGAAAATCCATTGCAAGTTGTATATAGACAGGTAAAAGCACCGATAAATTATTATGACTGGCGTAATCTGGAGCAAGTTGAACAAGAGAATCAGTTAAAATATTTTATTAGCAGTGATCGCAAGCAAGGTTTCGATTTTTCCCAACCGTGTCTAATGCGTCTATCTTTAATTCACTTTGCTGATGAATACTACCAATTTATTTGGAGTTATCACTTCATCATTATAGATGGTTGGACAGATTCACTAATAATTAAGGAGTTTGTGCAAATATATGAGGCGCTTTCTCAGAATCAAGAAATATCTTTAGAACCTACTCGTCCTTACAAAGATTACATTAACTGGTTGAAACAGCAGGATATCTCGAAAACCGAAATTTTTTGGCGCCAAGCACTACAAGGTAGCAAAACTCCTACTCCTCTCACTTATATTCAAAAAATGAACCAATCAACTGTTCAAGAACAAAGATACGATGAAGAAAAAATTAAGCTATCATCAACAATTACACAAGCTTTACAATCCTTAGCGATACAACATCGTCTCACCCTCGCTACTATATTTAATGGCATTTGGGCTATTCTCCTCAGTCGCTATAGCAGACGCAATGATATATTATACGGCTGTACTGCTAATGGGCGCCCAGTAGATTTAAATGGAGCAGAGTTAATAGCTGGTATATTTCTTAATACTTTACCAATCTATGTTAAGATAGAAAGTGAACAGCCTTTGTTGTTATGGCTCCAAAATTTACAGGCTAAACTTGTTCAGGCACGCCATTATGAATATACTCCATTAACAGAAATTCATGGATGGAGTGAAGTTCCACGGAAGTTAACTTTATTTGAAAGTATTGTTGTAATGGAAGATTTCTCAGTTAAGAAATTTGTTAAAGACCGTGGAATTAATTTAAACATTAAGTATAATAAAACATATTACAAAAATAATTATTCTCTAAATTTAGTTATATATCCCGACGAAGAATTAAGCATAGCTTTTTCTTATGACTCTACCAAATTTAATACTGATACTATTATCGGCATACTTAAAGAGATTGAATTATTATTAAAACAGTTGATAGATGGTATTGATATTAAAATAAGAAACTTATCATTCTTGACATCAACACAGCAGTATATTACTTCAATATTAGAAAAAGAAACATCAGATTTGCAGTTTATCTAAATTTAGCTAGTTACATAAAAATTATGAATATATTTGAAAAGTGTGAATCAAACGTAAGAAGCTATTGCCGTAGTTTTCCTACCATATTTCATCGAGCTAAAGGTTCTATTGTTTATGCTGAATCAGGTCAAGAATACATAGATTTTTTTGTAGGTGCAGGCGCTTTAAACTATGGGCATAATCATGAATATATAAAACAAAAAGTCATGTCATATTTAGATGCTGATGGAATAGCACATGGCTTAGATATGTATACTTTTGCAAAAGAGAAGTTTTTATCTAAGTTTTATGAGTTAGTTTTAAGTGCAAAACATCTAGACTATCGTATCCAGTTCTGTGGACCAACTGGAACAAATGCCGTTGAAGCAGCTTTAAAATTAGCTAGAAAAGTCAAAAAAAGACCGGGTATATTCTCTTTTATGGGCGCCTATCACGGAATGACTTTGGGTAGTTTATCAATTACTGCTAATACCGGAATTCGAGCAGGGGCGATTGGAACATTAAATAATGTAACATTTATGCCTTACCCCTATGGATTTATGCAGAGTTTTGATACAATAAAATATATAGATTCCGTTTTAAATGATGTTAGTTCAGGAATTGAAAAACCAGCCGCAATAATTTTTGAAACAGTACAAGCTGAGGGGGGAGTTGTCGTTGCTCCAATTGAGTGGATGCAAAGACTTAGGAAGTTGTGTGACGAGAATGATATTTTATTAATTTGCGATGATATTCAAGTTGGTTGCGGCAGAACAGGTTCTTTCTTTTCTTTTGAAAGAGCAGGTATTGTTCCTGATATAGTTATACTTTCTAAATCGATTAGTGGATATGGCTTTCCCATGTCGATATTATTGATTAAACCAGAATTGGATATTTGGGAACCTGGTGAGCATAATGGCACTTTTAGAGGTAATCAATTAGCATTTGTAGGAGCTACCGCTGCTCTAGAGTATAGAGAAAGTAGCAATCTTGAACAAGATGTTAAAGTTAAAGAGCTTTTATTGAAGAATTTTTTATATCAACAGATATCACCAATTAGTGAGAACATAGTAATACGAGGAATAGGAATGATTTGGGGTATAGATTTGGCTAATTTTGGAGGTAGTACTTTAGCAAAAAACGTTACAATGCGTTGTTTTGAAAAGGGATTAATAGTTGAAAGGGCAGGGAGAAATGATACTGTCATTAAATTATTACCTCCTCTCACAATTGATATACCTACCTTAGAAGAAGGTTGTTCAATTATAAAAACATCTCTGCGTGAATGTTTGTAAAAATATCAATTTTTTACTATTCTGTAATAACCAATTTAAATCAGCTAAAACTTATGACTACATTACTAGAATCACAAGAGTTATTCTCTCAAAAAATATACTGGTTAAATCAACTTTCTGGAGATTTAGCAGAAACTAATCTTATACAGGATTATGTTAGACCTCTCAAGGATACTGGGAAAAATGAAAGCCATAGTTTTGAATTACCTAATTATTTATCTCAGGCAATTGTGAAGTTAACTAAAGGGTCTTATCTTTTAGTGTATTTAATACTTTTGTCAGCATTTAAGATATTACTACAAAAGTACACAGGAAACAACGAGCTTATTGTCGGAATACCAGTTTATAAAAAAATAGATGGTATAAATTTAGATTATTTAAATGATAATAAACTGCTTCCCTTACGTACTCAGTTATGTAATGAAATGATATTTAAAAACTTTCTCATCCAAGTTAAAGATACTTTAATTGCAGCTTACAGTAATCAAGACTATTGTTTGAATGATGTAATTGAATTATTAAATTTACCTCAAAGTGAGAATCGATGTTCACTTTTTGATATAGTTATATTATTAGAAAATATTCACAACAAAACTGAGATAGCAAAAATTAATAATGATATTACAGTTTCTTTTCTTGTAGAAAATGACGTTATTAGCTGCTCAATAGATTATAAAGAAAGCATTTTTAATCATGGAAATATCCATTTGTTGAGTCAATACTATATAAATGTTATTGAAAGTGTTGTCATTAACAGAAATATTAAAATATCAGATATTGTTGTTATCAATGAATTGAATAAATGTCAAATATTTGAGCAAAATAACCAAAAAAATCAAGAATATCCAATTACACAAGCAATACATAAATTGTTTGAAGAGCAAGTAAATAAATCTCCTAACAGTATAGCTGTAGTTCACAAAAATGCTAAACTAACTTATCAAGAACTTAATGAAAAAGCTAATCAACTAGCTGTCCTACTGCGTGAATTAGGAGTAAGTAAGGGAGAATTTGTTGGTATATTTAAAGAACGTGATATCAATTTTGTCATTGCTATTATTGCTATATACAAAGCAGGCGGAGCTTATGTACCGATTGATAGTACTTATCCGTCAAGTAGAATTAAATATATGTTATCAAATAGCGAAGTCAAGTTTATATTAACAGATTTCTCGCTATTAACAGTTTTGACAGATTTGATAGATGATAATTATAAATTAAAATCTATTGTTTGTTTAGATGAGATTACTGCTAAAAAAACACAGCTTACCTATAATAAAGAATTAACAATATATGATAAACTGAATTTTATTCACCTTCCTAAAGAAAATATAGAGTCAGTAAATGAAGGGGTTGACCCAGCTTACATGATCTATACTTCCGGTTCTACAGGATTACCAAAAGGGACTATTATCAGACATGATGGTGCAATTAATCATATTTATGCTCAATTCGATGAATTAGACTTAAGGTCAGAATTTTGTTTTCTTCAAAGCGCTCCTTCTTCAACAGATATTTCTGTTTGGCAATTTTTGGCACCACTTTTAATTGGTGGAAAGACGATAATAGTTGATATTGAAACCGTTGCAATTCCTGAAAAACTATTTAAAGTAATAAAATCAGAAAGTATTACAGTTGTTGAATTAGTGCCAGCTTTATTTGGGGGGTTACTTGACTATACTTGTCAATTATCAAGCGAAGAAAGAGAATTACCAGATTTAAAATGGATGATGTTGTCAGGTGAATCTGTATCAATTAAATGGTTAAACAAGTGGCTTGAAATATACCCCCGTATCAGAATTGTTAACGCCTATGGACCTACCGAGGCAGCTGATGATATAACTCAATTTATTGTTAACAAACCTTTGCCAGAAAATCAGCGTACAGTTCCAATTGGTAAACCACTAGCAAATTTAAATCTTTACATTCTGGATGATCAAATGAAATTGTTACCGATTGGTGCTCCAGGAGAGATTTGCGTATCAGGAATAGGAGTAGGTGCTGGCTATTGGAAAAACGAAGAAAAAACTAAGTTAAGCTTTGTTCCTAATCAATTCGCAAATGCTAAAAAGAATCTACCAGGAAATCGCAGAGATTTAATATACAAAACTGGAGATTTAGGAAGGTGGCTTCCTGATGGTAATATAGAATTTCTTGGACGTATTGACCAACAAGTAAAAATTCGTGGTTTCCGGGTTGAGCTTGGAGAGGTTGAAGCTTTGATAAGTCAACACCCAAATATACGTGAGAATTTGGTTGTAGTTAATCAAGAAAAAATAGGCAACATGCAATTAATTGCCTATATAGTAGTTAAGACACAACCAGTTCCTAGTATTAATGAGTTGCGTAGCTTTTTGAAAGAAAAATTACCTGACCACATGATTCCTTCTATCTTTATAATATTGGAAAGTTTACCGCTAGCGCCCAGCGGTAAAGTAGATCGTAAAGCTCTACCGAAGCCAGATGTTATAAACTCAGAAGTATCAAGTAGTTTTGTTGCTCCGCGTTATCCAGTAGAAGAAGTATTAACTGGAATTTGGGGTCAAGTGTTGAGTGTTTCCCAAATTGGTATTCACGACAATTTTTTTGAACTAGGTGGACATTCTTTACTAGCAACTCAAATTATTTCTCGTATTCGCAAAACTTTTGAGTTGGACATACCACTTCAGCGTTTATTTGAATTCCCAACCATTGCAGAACTAGCTAAGAATATTCAAGAGAGCAGTCATCAGAGTATTTCTGCTTCTATTAAACCTGTTCCTCGTGATGGAAATTTACCTTTATCCTTTGCTCAAGCAAGATTATGGTTACTAGAACAACTAGACCCAAATAGTGGTATTTACAACATGCCTGCAAAAGTCCGCCTTGTCGGGGAGCTGGATGTAGAGGCACTAGAGCGAAGCATAAACGAAATTATCCGGCGCCACGAAGTATTACGCACTAGCATCACGTCGGTAGATGGACAACCGTTACCAGTAATTGTTCCCGATGTACAGATCAAAATATCTGTAGTTGATTTGCGGGAATCACCGAAAGCAGAACAAGAAGCAGAAATACAGCATTTGAGTATTAAAGAGTTTCAACTTGCTTTTGATTTAACCCAAGTACCTTTGCTAAGATGTAAACTTTTGCAGCTAGAAGAACAGGAATATATTTTACTATTTACTATTCACCACATTGTTTTTGATGGTTGGTCAAAGGGTATATTGATTAGGGAGATAGCAGAATTATACACCGCTTTTGCTGTTGGTGAATCCTCTCGTTTAGCAGCGTTACCCGTCCAGTACGCAGACTTTGCAGTTTGGCAACGTCAATATTTACAAGGTGAAAGGTTAAAAACTTTACTTTCCTACTGGAAGCAGCAACTAGCGAACTTAGCTGTGCTGCAATTACCCACAATCCGTTCTCGTGTAGAAGTGAAAACTAACCGAGGTGCTAGTCATAGTTTTATGATACCTACGTCGGTAGTGCAAGAAGTGCGATCTCTTTCTCTGCGAGCAGGTGTAACCTTATTTATGACACTGCTAGCAAGTTTTAAAATCCTACTCCAGCGCTACTGCAATCAAGATGACATTGTTGTCGGTACTGATGTTGCCAACCGCAATCAAGCAGAAATTGAACAATTAATAGGATTTTTCGTTAATTTATTAGTTTTACGCACAGATTTAAGCGGAAATCCTACCTTTCTGGAGTTATTGCAACGTGTTCGCACCAAAACATTAGGTGCCTATGCTCATCAAGATATACCCTTTGACGAGTTAGTTAGAGAATTACAACCTGAGCGTGATCTAAATAACACAATTCCATTATTTCAAGTGTTATTTGTCTTGCAAAATACACCAGATTCAGCCTTAGAATTACCAGGGCTTAGTTTAAATTTACTAGAAGTAGAAGACAGAAACGCTAGATTTGATTTAGCCTTATTTATTACAGAAACTGACCAAGGTATAGAAGGCAAATGGCAATATAACGCCGATTTATTTGCTCAAGATACTATTACTAAGTTTACAAGTCATTGGCAAACATTAATCAACAGCATTATTACTCAACCTCAAAGTCGCATTAGTACATTAGACATGTTTACAGAAGCAGAAAAGGCAAAACAAAATGTACAACAACAGGAGCGTAAAGCAGCTAAGAGACAAAAATTTCTGAATATTGTTCCTAAAGCAGTAAGCCTATCGTTAGAGCAATTAATTAAAACAAATTATCTGATAGAGGGACAAAAATTTCCTGTTGTGATTCAACCTAATAGCACCGAAGTATATTTAATCTCTTGGGCTGAAAGTAACCGGGAATATATTGAAAATGAATTATTTCAACATGGAGCAATTTTATTTAGAGGTTTTAATATAAAGTCAGTTTTAGAATTTGAAAATTTTGCTCAAACAATTTGTCCGAATTTATTTGCTGAATATGGTGACTTACCTCGCACAGATGAAGGTGGCAAAGTATATGGTTCCACCCCTTATCCAGCAGATAAAGCTATACTTTTCCATAATGAAAGCTCTCATTTGCATTGTTTCCCTTTAAAGATTTGGTTTTACTGCGTTAAACCTGCTGATGAGGGTGGAGAAACCCCAATTGTAGACTGTCGGAAAGCTTACCAATTACTCAGTTCTCAATTGCGAGAAAAATTAGCTACCAAACAGTTAATGTATGTGAGAAATTTTGCTGAAGGTTTAGATGTGAGTTGGCAAAACTTCTTTAAAACTAATGATAAAAGCAAAGTAGAAAATTACTGCCGTCAAGCAGAGATTGACTTTGAGTGGTATGCTGATAATGGGTTAGTTACCCGACAAATTCGCCCAGCTTTAGCAGTACATCCTAAAATTGGCGAACCTGTATTTTTTAACCAAATTCAATTACACCATATCTCTTATTTAGATGCAGAGGTTCGAGAATCGCTGCTATCTATGTTTGGAGAATCAAAGTTACCCCGTAACGTTTACTTTGGTGATGGTACAGCAATTACAGAAGAAGAAGTTGCCGAAATTAATACAGTATATCAGCGCTCACAAACTAGCTTTTATTGGCAAAAAGGCGATATTCTAATGCTAGATAATATACTGGTTGCTCACGGCAGAAATCCCTATTTTGGGCAGCGTAAGATTGTTGTTACAATGGGAGAGATGATTAATAGTAAAGATATCAATAAATAAGTAAATAAAGAACATTAATCAATATGCAAACTGAAATTATTAGCGGCTTTGGGCTTGCACCTCAACAAAAAAGACTGTGGAATTTACAGCACAAAAGTTCTATCTTCTGCTCGCAAGCTAGTATTTTAATTGAAGGGAATCTCCAACCTGATATTTTGCAAAAGGCCATTGGGCAAGTTGTTAACCATCATGACATCTTGAGAACAAGTTATGATTGCCTATCTGAAGTCAGAACTCCAGTCATGGTAGTTGCCGATAAAAGTTCATTTCATTGGAATTATCTAGATTTAAGTGATTTATTGCAGGAAAATATTTCTACGAAAATTCATGAATTATTCTGGGAAGCCAGACAGGAATATCAAAAGTTATCTCAAGCTTATTTACTGCGTTTCTGTTTAACAAAATTGTTAGCTAATCGACATATTTTGATTGTTTCTCTGCCTGCATTATCTGCTGATACTAGAACAATGAAAAATTTAGCTAACCAAATTAGTCAAGCTTACACTTTATGCTGTCAAGGTAAGTCATTAAGTGGAAATTATGTGCAATATGTACATTTTTCTGAATGGCAGAATCAATTACTTGAAGATGCAGATGCAGAAGCTGCAAAAAAATATTGGCAGCAACAAAAAATTACTTCTTTATCAGCATTACAATTACCTAATGAACGACAAGGAAAGAGTGAGCAATTTATAACAGATAGTTACCAGTTAGCTATTAGCCAGGAATTATCTGATAAAATTTATCACTTTGCCCAAAAGTATGATCAGGCGCCTGAGATTATTTTATTAGCCTGTTGGCAATTACTAATTTGGCGTCTAATAGGAGAGTCGGAAATTATCATTGGTACAGCAAGTGATCGCCGTGACTATGAAGAACTTTATGAAGTACTTGGCTTATTAGCAACTTGGCTACCAATTAAAACTAGATTTATACCTAAATTAAACTTTATAGAAGTGTTAGCGTCTGTAACAAAAACATTAGAAGATGCTGCAGAATGGCAAGATTATTTCGTATCTGAAGCTGTAGAACATGATAATCTTATAGCTTTTCCTATTGGCTTTGAATTTGAAAAACTTTTTGAAACGGAATCTGACGATACGGATAATGCAAAAGTAACATTTGCTTTACAAGACATCTGTAGCTTTATTGAACCTTTTAAGGTAAAACTCACTTGTTTACAACGAAACAACAGTTTTATTATAAATTTTTATTACGACATGAATTGTTTTTCTAAAGAAACAATTCAACGATTAGCTAAAAATTTTCAAACTTTATTGATAAATACTATAAATAATTCAAATATACCTATTGAGCAAATAGAAATACTTAGCGTCAGTGAACGCCGACAATTGTTAGTTGAGTTTAACCAAACAAAGGCTGATTATGGGCGCCAAAAATGTATTCATCAGTTATTTGAAGAACAAGTAGAAAAAACACCTGATCAAATTGCTGTGGTGTTTGAAAACGAAGAACTGACCTATGCAGAATTAAACTTTAAATCTAATCAATTAGCTCGCTACTTACAAAAGTTAGGAGTGAAAGCAGAAATAATAGTAGGAATTTGTGTAGAGCGATCGCCCAAATTTATAATATCCTTATTAGCTGTTCTCAAAGCTGGTGGTGCTTATCTCCCACTCGATCCCGCTCTTCCCCAAGAAGCATTGCAGTACCGCTTGCAAGATGCCCAAGCATCGTTATTAATCAGTGATTGGGTAGGAACTGGGGACTGGGGAAACAGCGTAAGTAACAACGTAAATCTAGATTCTGATTGGGAAAAAATCTCTTGCGAGAGTACAGAAGACCTAATTAACGACACAAAGCCAGAAAATCTAGTTTATATAATCTATACTTCCGGTTCTACCGGTACACCTAAAGGTGTTGCGGTTGAGCATCAACAACTGTTTAATTATCTGTACGGGATTTTGCCAAAACTGCAACTTCCTGCTAATGCAAATTACGCAAGTGTTTCCACCTTCGCCGCAGATTTAGGTAATACCGTGATTTTCCCCTGCTTGTGTAATGGTGGGTGTCTGTATATCGTATCTTGGGAATGTGCATCAGACCCGATTGCATTAGCTAGTTATTTCCGTCGTCATCCTATTGATTGCTTGAAAATAGTTCCTTCTCATTTAGCAGCTTTGTTAAGTTCCGAGTGTTGGGAGATTTTACCCCGTCAGTTACTAATTCTCGGTGGTGAAACAGCTAATTGGGATTTGATTGAAAAAATCGAAAAGAATGTGTCCCATTGTCGAATTCTCAATCACTACGGTCCTACAGAAACAACCGTTGGTGTACTGACTTACTCAGTTAGTGGAAAAATTCAGGAAACTGGAACAGTTCCCATTGGTAAACCACTAGCTAACACCCAGGTTTATATATTAGATGCATACCTACAACCAGTTCCTTTAGGGATAACAGGAGAACTGTATATTGGCGGTGAATCATTAGCGCGTGGATATTTAAACCAATCTGAATTAACGGCGGAAAGGTTTATTACTAATCCTTTCGGTGATGCTAAACAGCGATTGTACAAAACAGGCGATCGTGTCCGCTATCTGTCGGATGGTAACATAGAATTTCTTGGTCGTCTTGATGATCAGGTGAAAATTAGAGGCTATCGCATTGAATTAGGGGAAATCTCAACAGCCTTGAGTCAACACCCAGCAGTAAGGGAAAGTATAGTTATTGCTAGGGAAGAGATACCAGGAGAAAAGCATCTTGTCGCCTACATAGTCCTTACATCTCATTCAGCCTTAGATCACGACTTCCGCAATTTCCTAAAAGTAAAGTTACCGGAGTACATGATACCGACATCCTTTGTCATCCTCAAAGCTTTACCTCTCACTGCCAACGGTAAATTAGACCGTAACGCCCTACCTGCACCAGAAGAACTAGTCACTAGTCAAAAAAGCTTTATTGCTCCTCGTACTCCTATAGAAGAAGTATTAGCAAGTATTTGGATACAATTGTTGGGTGTAGGACAGGTAAGTATTGACGATAATTTCTTTGACTTAGGTGGGCATTCTCTACTAGCTACTCAGGTAATTTCTCGTATCCGTACCACCTTTGGTATAGAAATGCTTTTACCGCAGCTGTTTGAATCTGCAAATTTAGCAGTACTAGCGGCGCAGATTGAAATAGCAATGCGGGGTCAACAACAGGAAATCACAACCATTACTCCTGCTCCTAGAGACAAACATCTTCCTCTTTCTTTTGCTCAACAAAGACTGTGGTTTTTTGACCAGTTTGAACCAGGTAGCCCATTATATAATCTGCCTAGAGCAGTGCGTTTACAGGGGAAACTGAACATAAATCTACTTTTAGCTAGCCTCAACGAAATTATTCGACGACATGAAGTTTTGCGGACAAGCTTTGCGCTCGCTGATGGGCAACCAATCCAGGTAATATTTCCCTCGCTCAACTTACAATTACCAGTAGTAGATTTAAAATACATTCCACAACAACAGCGAGAAGCAGAACTATATCGCCTAGCCAAAGAAGAAGCGCAAACAGGATTTGATATCACTCAAGCGCCATTATTGCGTGCGAAACTACTGCAATTAGATACGGAAGATAATGTGATTTTGCTTACATTTCATCATATTGTTTCCGATGGTTGGTCAACAGATATATTAATTCGAGAAGTAGCTACACTTTATACAGCTTTTTGTGCTGGTAGACCTTCTCCTTTGCCACAATTGCCTATACAATATGCAGATTTTGCCCTTTGGCAACGAAAATGGTTAGAAGCAGAAGCGTTAAAAAATCAACTTGCCTATTGGCAGAAGCAACTATCTGGTGAACTCCCTATATTGCAACTACCTACTGACCGTCCCCGTCCCGCAGTTCAGACTTATGTTGGAAAAACTTTATCATTTGTCCTACCAACAAATTTAAGCGAAGGATTAAAATCTCTGTCGAAGCAAGAAGGTGTCACTCTGTTTATGACACTTTTGGCGGCGTTTAAAACTTTACTATATCGTTACACAGGTCAAACTGATATTTTAGTTGGCTGTCCTATTGCTAACAGAAATAGAGCAGAAATTGAAAATTTAATTGGTTTCTTCGTTAATACTTTAGTTTTGCGAAGTAACCTGTCTGGTAATCCAACTTTTCGTGATTTGCTCAAACAAGTGCGTCAAGTAGCACTGGGCGCCTATGCTCATCAAGATTTGCCCTTTGAAAAGTTGGTAGAAGAAATACAACCGGAACGCAATTTGAGCTATAGTCCTTTATTCCAAATAATGTTTGTGCTGCAAAATGCGCCAATGGGAAAATTAGAGTTAACTGGATTAAGGATAAAGCCTTTAGAAAATAACAATACAACAGCGAAATTTGACTTGACTTTAGAAATAGAGGATGATGTAGAGCAGGGGTTAATAGTTAATTTTGAATACAATACAAATTTATTTGATGAAATAACGATTTTACATTTAGCTGCAAATTTTGAAGTTTTACTGAAAGGAATTGTCACTAATCCTCAGCAGTATCTTTGCAATTTACCTTTATTAACCACTACTGAAAAACAACAGCTATTAGAGTGGAGCCAAGGTAAAACTAATTTAGAACCAAAATTATGTATCCATAAATTGTTTGAAGCGCAGGTTGAAGGAACACCAGACGAGATCGCAGTCGAATTTGAAAACCAACAGTTAAGTTATCAGGAATTAAACCAACGGGCTAACCAATTGGCGCACTACCTGCAAGAACTGGGGGTAAAACCAGAGGTATTGGTAGGGATTTGTGTAGAGCGATCACTTGATATGGTCATCGGACTGCTAGCCATTCTCAAAGCAGGTGGCGCCTATGTACCGCTAGACCCTAGCTATCCTAAAGAACGCATAGCTTTTATACTAGAGGATACTCAAGCGACAGTGTTGCTGACTCAAGCTTCGCTCGTGGAGGCAATGCCGCAACATCAAGCGATTGTGGTTTGTTTAGATGCTGATTGGCACTTTATAGCCCAGCAAAGCCAGGAAAATCTATTCTCCCAACTAACTACTGACAACCTAGCTTATGTAATCTATACTTCTGGTTCCACAGGCAAACCTAAAGGTGTGCAAATTTCCCACGCTGCTCTGAGCAACTTTTTGTATTCCATGAAGCAAACGCCAGGGTTAACTGATGAAGATATATTACTAGCAGTCACGACTTATTCGTTTGATATTGCGGCATTAGAACTGTTCCTGCCAATCATTGTAGGTGTTCGCTTGGTAGTTGCGAGTCGGGAAATTGTCTCGGATGGAACCCAGTTATCAACAAAACTGATAGATTCAAAAGCTACAGTTATTCAAGCCACACCAGCGACATGGCAGTTACTATTGGCAGCAGGTTGGGATGGTAATCATCAATTAAAAATTCTCTGTGGTGGCGAAGCTTTACCAGGACACTTGGCAAATCAGTTACTCGAGCGATGCGATTGTTTATGGAATATGTATGGTCCGACGGAAACCACTATTTGGTCAGCCGCCAGCCAAGTCGAAACTGTTAATAACACCGTACCAATTAGTTCCCCAATTGCCAACACGCAGCTTTATATCCTCGATAAGTATCACCAGTTAGTTCCTGTGGGTGTACTAGGGGAATTGTGTATTGGTGGGGAAGGACTTGCAAGGGGCTATTTCAACCGCCCTGATTTGACCGCAGAAAAATTTATACCCAATCCCTTTAGCGATAAATCAGCACGTCTGTACAAAACAGGAGATTTAGCCCGTTATTTACCAAATGGGGACATAGAATACATTGGTCGTATTGATAACCAAGTAAAAGTACGTGGATTTCGGATTGAATTGGGAGAAATCGAAACCCTTGTGTGCCAATACCCAGGAGTACGAGAAGCTGTTGTTGCAGTTCATTGTTCCGAAGCAGATTGTCAACGAGTAATTGCCTATGTAGTCTCTCAAAAAGAGCAAACACTGGCAATTGCTGAACTACGTAGCTTTTTAGAGTCAAAGTTACCAAGCTACATGGTACCAGCAGTTTTTGTGACATTGGAGGCACTGCCATTAACACCTAATGGTAAGGTTGATCGCAAAGCACTACCTATACCTGAATTAACAAAGGTATCATCATCGATGATTACCCCTCCTTCCACACCAATTGAGAATTTATTAGCGGGTATTTGGGCAGAAGTACTCAGTATAGACAAAGTAGGTATTGATAATAATTTCTTTGAATTAGGAGGTCACTCGTTAATTGCAACTCGTGTGATTTCTCAAATTCGACAAGTATTTAAAGCAGAGCTTCCTTTACGTTATTTATTTGAAAAACCAACAATAGCAGAGTTCGCAAAAGAAATTGAAAAGGCGATTAAGGTAGACTCAGGAGTTGAAGGAACAAACATTGAGCGGATTGAGCGATCGCAACAATTACCGATATCATTTGCCCAACAAAGACTGTGGTTTTTGGCTCAATTAGAACCAGATAGCCCATTTTACAACATACCTGCTGCTGTTCGCCTACAAGGACAGTTGAATATAGAAGCATTACAACAAAGTTTCAACTCTATAATCAGGCGCCATGAAGCACTGCGAACCAATTTCCAAACAATAGAAGGGCAAGCAGTAGCTGTCATCAGGGAAGAAAACCCCCTAACGTTGTCAATATTCGATATTAGCAACCTAGCAGCAAATCAGCAACAAGTCGAAGTTAAACAACAAGCAGCACAAGAAGCACAACAACCCTTTGACATCAGCAGCGACCATCTACTGAGAGTAAAACTATTACGTCTTGGAGAACAAGAACATATTGTCCTACTAACAATGCACCACATCGTCTCTGATGGTTGGTCAATTGGTGTATTAGTAGAAGAATTAGTAACATTTTATCAAGCCTTTTGTGATGGACAATCCTCACCATTACCTCCACTACCAATACAGTATGTAGACTTCGCAGCTTGGCAACGACAGTGGCTGCAAGGACAAGCACTCGAAACTCAGTTAGCTTATTGGCTTAAGCAATTAGAGAACGCACCAAAAGTATTAGAATTACCCACGGACTACCCAAGACCAGCAATTCAGACTTTCCGGGGTGCGACATACTCATTTGAGCTATCGAAAGAATTATCTGCATCCCTTAATAAATTGAGTCAGCAGCAGGGAAGTACGTTATTTATGACCCTGTTGGCAGGTTTCCAAATACTGCTATGCCGTTACACAGGGCAAAATGACATTGTGGTTGGTTCGCCGATCGCTAACCGCAACCGGACAGAGATAGAAGGATTGATTGGATGTTTTGTCAATACTCTGGCGTTAAGAACTAACTTAGCAGGAAATCCCAGCTTTGAAGAGCTACTAAAACGGATGCGGGAAGTAGCACTAGGTGCTTATGCACATCAGGATTTGCCTTTTGAGTTGTTGGTTGAGAAACTACAACCGGAGCGAGATTTAAGTCATACGCCACTGTTTCAAGTGATGTTTGTGCTTCAGAATGCCCCAATACCTACGTTAGAGTTACCTGGTTTGACTTTAACTCCCTTGGAAAGTGATAGTGATAGTGCCAAGTTTGATTTAACTCTAAATATGACAGAAACGGAGGAGGGGTTAGTTGGAAGTTTAGAATACAATACTGATTTATTTGAGGAAAGTTCTATACAAAGAATGGCGGGTCATTTGCAAACGTTGCTTGGAGGAATTGTTGCTAATCCACAACAACCTTTGTCGGAGTTATCACTGTTGACGAAATCTGAGCAGCATCAATTGCTATGGGAGTGGAATAATACAGAAATTGAATATGCTCAACAGCAATCTATCCATCAATTATTTGAGGCTCAAGTAGAACGTACACCTGATGCTATAGCAGTTGTGTTTAAAGACCAACAGTTGACATACTGTGAATTAAACACTAAAGCAAATCAATTGGCGCATTACTTGCAAAAGCTAGGATTAGAGCCAGAAGTATTGGTGGGGATTTGTGTAGAGCGATCGCTCCTAATGGTCATCGGACTATTAGCCATCCTCAAAGCTGGTGGTGCATATGTACCGTTCGACTCTAGCTATCCTAGAGAACGCTTGGTTTATATGTTAGAAGACTCACAACCAGGAATGTTGCTAACACAACAAGACTTGTTAGAAAATCTACCAACTTACAAAGCTCAAGTCATTTTCCTCGATAGCGACTGGGAACTAATCGCCCATGAAAGCACACAAAACCCTACATCCAACATCACTTACGATAACCTTGCTTACGTCATTTACACCTCTGGTTCTACTGGTAAGCCCAAAGGTGTAATGAATACCCATCGTGGTATCCACAATCGCTTAATGTGGATGCAAGATACTTACCACTTGACAGCAACAGATACCGTTTTGCAAAAGACTCCCTTCAGTTTCGACGTATCTGTATGGGAATTTTTCTGGACTTTGATAACGGGCGCGCGTCTAGTAATAGCTCAACCAGAAGGGCATCGGGATACCAAGTACCTAGTCAACTTAATTTTACAGCAGCAAATTACGACTTTACATTTCGTCCCGTCGATGATGCAAGTTTTTATCGAAGCAGAAGGTTTAGAAAAATGTCAGTCTTTGGTGCGAGTAATTGTAAGTGGTGAGGCATTACCAGCCCAGTTGCAACAACGCTTCTTTAATCGACTTGATGCTCAACTGCATAATCTCTATGGTCCAACAGAAGCTGCTGTAGATGTTACTTTTTGGCAGTGCAAAAAAGATAATCTTACCAACCAAAATACAGTTCCCATCGGGCGCCCAATTGCGAACATCCAAATTTATCTGCTTGATAAGTATCTTAATCCTGTTGCTGTAGGTGTAACAGGCGAAGTTTATATTGGTGGTGTGGGAGTCGGTAGGGGTTATTTAAACCGTCCTGACCTGACAGCAGAAAAATTTATTCCTGACCCTTTTAGTAAACAAGCTGCGCGTCTATACAAAACAGGAGATTTAGCACGCTATCTTCCAACTGGAGACATAGAGTACATTGGTCGTACCGATCATCAGGTAAAAATCCGTGGTTTCCGTATTGAACTAGGAGAAATTGAAGCAACCCTGCGCCAATACCCAGCAATGCGACAAGTTTTAGTTACAGTTCATTTGGAAACAGATTCTCAACGTTTGGTAGCTTATATAGTTCCTCACACTGAACAAACGCTGGTAGTGACTGAATTACGCAGCTTTTTGGAGTCGAGATTACCAAACTACATGATGCCAACAGCGTTTGTGATATTAGATGCTCTACCACTTACACCAAATGGTAAGGTTGACCGTAAAGCGCTCCCTGCACCTGATACAGCACGTCCAAAATTGGAAGCAGTTTATCAGCCACCCCAAACCGAGGTAGAAAAAACTATTACTGATGTTTGGCAAGAAGTACTTAATGTTGAGAACGTAGGAATCGATGATAATTTCTTTGAACTTGGCGGTCATTCATTACTCTTAGTTCAGGTTCACAGTAAGTTACAGATAATATTTCAGCAAGATTTTCCCTTAATTGAAATGTTCCAGTATCCAACCGTAAACCACCTAGCTAAATATCTTAGTCACGAATCAAGCGAAAAAAGATTTATGCAACATTCTAATCGTCCTGAAACGAGGGTAAATTCAGTACAGCGTCGAAAACAGGTGAGGCAAGAATATAGGGCAGCGAGAAAACAAAGAGAGCAAAAATGAGCTTCATGTCAATCAGGCGAATAAAAATTACACAATATTAATTGAAGAGTGCAATATGGCATTAAGCAAAAAAGAAATACTAACAAAGAATAATTTTTTTGAGGTTGAGCAAGCATCGCATTTGGATATTAAAGAAAAAATAATACAAATGTTTAGTTCATCTAGCCAGGGAAAATATATTGAAGAACAGATAGATGAGATAAGTAAGAAATTTTCTCAATATTTTGTAACTGCTACTGATGCAAATACTAACGTTGAGATTGACTTTTTGGTAAACAACTTTTGTCAGAGTGAAATACCAACTCAACCTGTTGACATTGAAAGCTATTTTAAATACTTAGGTGAAAACGTTGTTGCTCATTCAATCCACACATCTTCACCAAAGTTTATCGGTCACATGACCTCGGCGCTTCCTTCTTTTGTGCGCCCTTTGGCTAAACTGATGACAGCAATGAACCAAAACGCTGTCAAAGTAGAGACAGCTAAAGCATTGAGCTTCTGTGAACGTGAAGCTTTAGCAATGTTGCATCGACAAATTTATAGTTTTTCTGATAGCTTTTACGCTCAACATATTCAAAATAATCAGAGTACGCTGGGAATTCTGGTTTCCGGGGGAACTGTTGCAAATATCACAGCACTCTGGTGCGCGCGTAATGCTTCTTTAGGCGCCAAGGAAGGCTTTCTCGGTATAGAAAAGGAAGGTTTAGCAGCAGCCCTCGATTTCTATGGTTACAAAGGAGCAGTCGTAATTGGCTCTGAATTAATGCATTACTCTTTTGATAAAGCTGTGGATTTGATGGGTATTGGTACACATAGTTTGATTAGAGTCCCTGCTGATTCTAACAATCGAGTTAATATAGATTTACTATGCCAAACAGTTGCCAAGTGTCGCACGCAAAACTTACATATAATATCTATTGTTGGCGTTGCTGGAACCACAGATTCTGGTGGCGTTGATCCGCTAGAGGATGTTGCAGAAATTGCTCAAGAAAATAATATACATTTTCATGTAGATGCTGCTTGGGGTGGCCCGGTTATTTTCTCCAAAAAACATCGGCACAAGCTTGCTGGTATTGAACGAGCCGATTCGGTGACAATAGATGGACATAAACAAATGTACTTACCAATGGGCATCGGTATGGTTTTTCTACGCGACCCACGCATGGCTTCTTCAATCGAGAAACAAGCTAGTTATACCATGCGTAAAGACTCATACGATTTGGGTAAACGCGCGTTAGAAGGCTCTAGACCAGGTATGGCTTTATTTTTACATGCTGGGCTAAATCTGATTGGGTTAAAAGGATATGAATTTTTAATTGATGAAGGAATTCGCAAAACTCAATATATGGCAAATCGTATCTCTATGATGCCTGAGTTTGAGTTGTTAGCAGAACCTGAGACTAACTTGCTTACATATCGATATATTCCAGAGCAACTGAGAGAGACTGCTGCCAAAAAGCAATTAACCGAAGTTGATAATCAACTAATCAATAAAATTAATGAGACTTTACAAAAAACACAGCGTCAAATCGGACGAACTTTTATCTCGCGCACAACAAAGACAACTACCAGTTTTGGCAAAGAAATTCCTATCATTGTCCTACGTGCAGTAATTGCTAATCCATTAACAACAGAAGAAGATATAGATGCTGTTTTGAAAGACCAAATTGAAATTGCAACTAAAATTGTAACTTAAACTCTTCTTTCTTCCTTGTGGAATGGGCATCCTTGCCCGTTCCAAATATAGGGCAGGCAGGGATGCCCAACCCACAAGAAGTATATTAGTAAATTTTTTGTAGTTAATATGTTTAATAATTTAGATAACTTAAATAATCAAGATGAAATAGCAATTATTGGTATGGCGGGTCGTTTTCCCGGCGCCAACAACGTTGATACTTTTTGGCAAAACCTGCAAAATGGTGTAGAGTCTATTTCCTTTTTCACGGATGAGGAACTAGTATCTACAGGGATAAATGCAGCATTGCTAGATGACCCCAATTACGTCAAAGCAAGCGGTGTATTAGAAGGTATAGAATTATTTGACGCTTCATTTTTCGGGTTTTCTCCTAGAGAAGCCGAAATTATAGACCCACAACATCGTCTTTTTATGGAATGTGTTTGGGAAGCTTTAGAAAATGCTGGCTACAACTCCCAAACTTATAGTGGTCGAATAAGTATTTTCGCGGGTGCTGCTGCAAGTAGTTACTTGCTTTCAAACTTATATAATAATCGTAATTTGCTCGAATCAGTAGACCAGTACCAGATTTTGATTGGAAACGACAAGGATTTTTTACCTACACAAATTTCTTACAAGTTAAACTTGAGAGGACCAAGTATTAATGTACAAACAGCCTGCTCTACATCACTAGTCGCTGTCCACTTAGCCTGCCAAAGTTTAATGAATGGTGAAAGTGATATTGCTTTAGCGGGTGGTGTTTCCATTGGAGTGCCGCAAAAAACAGGTCACCACTATAAACAAGGAGGTATTAATTCTCCTGATGGTCATTGCCGAGCTTTTGACGCTGAAGCAAAAGGAACTAATGGTGGCAATGGTTTAGGTGTAGTAGTCTTGAAAAGATTAGAGGATGCCATCGCTGATGGTGACTTAATTCATGCTGTAATCAAAGGTTCTGCTGTTAATAACGATGGTTCTTTAAAGATTGGATATACAGCACCTAGTATTGATGGTCAAAGGGAGGTAATCTCAGAAGCACTTGCCTTAGCTGGAGTCGAGCCAGAGACTATCACATATATAGAAACACATGGTACTGGTACTCCATTGGGAGACCCAATTGAAATCAAAGCTCTCACACAGGCTTTTCGTGCTAGCACAAGTAAAAAAGGGTTTTGCGCTATTGGTTCAGTAAAAACCAATGTTGGGCATCTAAATACAGCAGCTGGTGTGACAGGTTTAATTAAAACGGTTCTTGCATTAAAACATAAACAAATACCTCCTAGTTTGCACTTTCAGGCGCCGAATCCTCAAATAGATTTTGCTAATAGTCCCTTTTACGTAAATACAAAGTTATCGGAATGGAAAAGCAACGGGATACCTCGTAGAGCAGGTGTTAGTTCTTTGGGAATTGGAGGAACTAACGCTCATGTTATCTTGGAAGAGGCGCCAGTTCTTGAAACTTCCGGTGAAACTTCTAGCCCTTCTCGCCCTTCGCAGCTGCTACTTCTCTCAGCAAAAACCAGCACAGCCCTCGAAACTGCGACAGCCAATTTAGCTGCTCACCTTCAACAAAATACTAAAATTAGCCTACCTGATGTAGCTTACACCTTACAAGTGGGTCGTTGGGCTTTTAACCATCGCCGCATCGTAGTTTGCCATGACCAAGAGGATGCAGCGACAGTGTTGACATCCCTTAACCCGCAACGTGTTTTTACTCACCACCACCAGCCTAGCCACTGTTCAGTAATATTTATGTTTTCAGGACAAGGGGCGCAGTATGTAAACATGGGTCGAGAACTTTACGAAGTCGAGCCGATATTTGCTAAACACATAGATACTTGCGCGCAGATTTTGCAACCCCATCTTGATCTAGATATCCGCTCCCTACTTTATCCTACTGAGCAACATACTGAAACTGCTTCTCATCAGCTACAACAAACTTCCCTCACCCAACCAGCGTTGTTTGTTATCGAGTACGCCCTGGCTCAGTTATTGATGGAATGGGGAGTACGTCCAGAAGCAATGATTGGTCATAGTATTGGCGAATATGTAGCAGCAGCCATTGCGGGAGTATTTTCCTTAGAGGATGCCCTAGCTGTTGTAGCAAAAAGAGGACAACTTATGCAGCAGCTACCTATTGGCAGTATGCTCGCAATTCCGCTTCCACACAAGGATGTACAATCGCTTTTAGATACACAAACTTTGTATAAAACTTCTCTACAAATAGCAGCCATTAACAGCCCTTCTTCGTGTGTTGTTTCTGGAACAAAGGAGGCAATTACAGCATTACAAAACCAATTATCTTCTCAGGGTGTTGAGTGTCGAATTTTACACACATCCCATGCCTTTCACTCTCAGATGATGGAGCCAATATTGGAACCATTTATCGAAGCTTTAAAAAAGGTCAAACTCAGTCCACCGAGTATACGGTTTGTTTCTAATGTAACTGGCGCCTTTATTACGGATGAACAAGCTACAAATCCTAGCTACTGGGGTCAACATTTGCGCTACTCTGTAAGATTTTCAGATGGTATATCGCAACTATTACAGCAGTTTGAAGGTGTTTTTCTAGAGGTGGGGCCAGGACGAACTTTAAGCACATTAACAACACAACATTTAGACAAATCAAAGCGGCATGTGCTAAATTCGTTACGCCATGTTAAAGAGCAGCAATCGGATATTAGCTTTTTGTTACAGATATTAGGTCGGTTGTGGCTTTTTGGTGTAGAAATAGATTGGTCGGGATTTTATACCCATGAGCGGCGCCAGCGTCTGCCTTTACCGACGTACCCTTTTGAACGACAAAGATATTGGATTGAACCTAACAAGCAAGGACAGGATAATAATTACTATACCCCTGTATCACTAGGTAAAAAATCTGATATAGCCGACTGGTTTTATATTCCTTTTTGGAAGCCTTCTTTACCCCCTGTACAAAATGGTGAAGAATTAGCAATACAAAAATCTTACATTTTGGTGTTTATCAATGAGTGTAGTTTGGGTAGCAAGTTAGTAAAACAGCTAGAAAAACAAAACTGGGATGTAATTACCGTAGAAGTTGGTGAAAAGTTTACTAGATTAAACGAGTATCAATATACTATTAGATCTGAATGTAATCATGATTATGATATCTTAATCAAGGAACTGATCATACAAAACAAGCTGCCAAAAACAATTGTTCATCTGTGGAGCGTTACACCTATTAGTAACCAAAACTTAGAATTTCAAGAAGTTAATAAAACTCAAACAAAGGGATTTTACAGTTTGCTATTTATTGCTCAAGCTTTGGGAAGACAGGAAACTACTGATGAAATACAAATCACAGTTATTTCTAATAACCTACAGCCAGTGACAGGAACTGAATTGCTTTGTCCAGAAAAAGCTACTTTGCTCGGGCCAATTAAAGTTATATCGCAAGAGTATTCTAATATCAGGTGTCGTAGTATTGATGTTATAGTTCCAGAAAGCGGAAGTTGGCAAGAAGAAAAACTTGTGGAACAATTGCTAGTAGAATTAACAGTTCCTGATTCTGAAAAGCTGATTGCTTATCGAGACTTGAATCGTTGGGTTCAAACTTTTGAGCCAGTACAATTAGATAAAGCTAAAATAGAAAAACCTAAACTCAGAGAAAGAGGGGTCTATTTAATTACAGGTGGACTTGGAGGCATTGGGTTTGTTTTAGCAGAATATTTAGCTCAAACAATACAAGCAAAATTAGTATTGGTAGGACGTTCTGCCTTACCCCAAAAAGACGAATGGTCTCAATGGCTTGCGACTCATGATGAAACTAATAGTATTAGCCGCAAAATTCGCAAAGTCCAAGAACTCGAACACTTGGGTGCATCCGTTTTAGTGTTGAGTGCTGATGTGAGCAACCACCAACAAATGCAAAGCGCTATCACTACTGCTCAACAGCGGTTTGGTCAGCTACACGGTGTCATACACGCTGCCGGAATCCTTGAAGGTAAATCTATCGAAGCTATTGAAAAGATAAGTAAAACTGATTGTGAGCAACAATTTCAACCAAAAGTATATGGACTCATAGTTTTAGATAAGGTATTGCAAGATAGTCAACTTGATTTTTGTTTATTACTCTCTTCCTTGTCCTCTATTTTAGGAGGATTGGGGTTTGTTGCCTACTCAGCAGCAAATATATTCATGGATACTTTTGTATATCAACATAATCAGAGAAATTCTGTGCCGTGGGTTAGCGTAAGCTGGGATAGCTGGCAACTTGAAAAAGAAAATAAACAAAATACATCTGTAGGCGCCAGTGTGACTGAATTCGCGTTCAACGCCAAAGAAGGTATAGAAGCTTTCCAACGAATTTTAAACTATAGTAAATTCAATCATTTAGTTGTCTCAACTGGAGACCTCCAAGCTAGAATTGACCAATGGATTAAGTTAGAATCTTTTCATGATGATATAGCTAGTCAACAAGTAAATTTATCACTCCATCCCAGACCAGATTTACAAAATCCATACGTTCCTCTCACGAGTGAGCTTGAGCAAACAATTGCCAATATTTGGCAAGAAATACTTGGGATAAAAGGTGTAGGTCTGCATGATAACTTCTTTGAATTGGGAGGAGATTCACTATTAATTATTCAGGTTCGTAGTAAACTTTTAAAAGCGCTGAATAAAAATCTCTCAATTGCTGATTTATTTGAATATTCAACTATAAGCTCATTAGCAGAATATCTGAGTGGAAAATCGGCTGCGGAACCAAAATTTCAGCTTGAAGAGCAACGTGCCAGCAAAAAAGAAGCGGCTATGCAAGAAAGAAAATTAATGAAACAACGGAGGGTTGCAAATGGATAGCCAGCAAATCCAAGATTCTACAAAAGGCATAGCCATTATCGGTATTGTTGGTTATTTTCCAGGCGCCAAAGATGTTGATGAATTTTGGCAAAATTTATGTAATGGGCAGGAGTCTATTCGCTTCTTCAGCGATGAGGAATTATTGGCTTCAGGTGTAGACCCATCATGGCTGCGTGAGCCTCAGTATGTAAAAGCAGGCGCCCGTCTCAAGGATATTGAGATGTTTGACGCTTCCTTCTTCGATTTCTCGCCAAGGGAAGCCGAAATTATGGATCCACAACACCGTATTCTTCTCGAATGTGCTTGGTCCGCTTTAGAAAATGCTGGTTATATTCCCGGAGCAAGTAAAGAATTGACTGGTGTTTACGTGGGAACCAACTTGAGCATCTACATGCTCAACAACTTGAGTTCTAACCCTGACTCAATCAAATCAATGGGTTCCTCAATTTTCTTTAGTAATGTTCAAGACTTTGCAGCTACACGAGTTTCATATAAATTAAACCTAAAAGGGCCGAGTATCAACATTAGCACTGCTTGCTCCACATCATTGGTAGCTGTTCATTCAGCGTGCCAAGGACTGCTAAACTACGAGTGCGATTTAGCTTTGGCAGGTGGTATTTCGATACAATCTCTGCGCGCGGAGGGTTATTTGTATCAAGAAGGGGGAATAACTTCTCCCGATGGTCACTGTCGTGCCTTCGATGCTAAAGCACAGGGAACTGTTTTTGGCGACGGGGTTGGCATTGTCGTACTCAAGAGATTAGAGGATGCCATTGTTGATGGCGACTGCATTCACGCGGTTATTAAAGGTTCAGCCATCAATAACGATGGCGCCGCCAAAGTCGGTTATACTGCTCCCAGTGTTGGTGGTCAAGCCTCGGCGATTGCCGAAGCTCAGGCACTCGCTGGGTTTAGTCCGGAGACAATTACTTATATTGAGACCCACGGAACTGGGACAACCTTGGGAGATCCAATTGAAATTAGTGCCCTCAAGAAGGTGTTTGAAGCTGGCACCAAAAAGAAGGGATTCTGTGCCATTGGCTCAGTCAAGACTAATATTGGACATTTGAATGTAGCTGCTGGCGTGACTAGTTTAATCAAAACGGTCATGGTACTCAAACACAAGTTGATTCCTCCCAGCTTACACTTTGAACAAGCTAACCCAGAGATAGACTTTGCCAACAGCCCTTTTTACGTCAACACCAAATTATCAAAATGGGAAACCAACGGGATTCTCAACCGAGCAGGAGTTAGTTCTTTTGGAGTTGGTGGTACTAATGCCCACGTTATCTTGGAAGAGGCGCCAGTAATTGAAACAGACACTGCGTCTCGCCCCTGGCAATTATTACTCCTCTCAGCTAAGACCGAGACAGCACTCAATACTGCTACAACAAATTTAGCTGCTCACCTCCAGCAAAATCCTGATATTAACCTACCTGATGTAGCTCATACCTTACAAGTAGGTCGTAAAGCTTTTGACTACCGTCGTATGGTAGTTTGCCATGACCTAGAAGAAGCGGTTGAATTGCTTAATCAAGACGTGCAACGTTTTAATTATCAGCACAAGCCAAGTCATTGCCCAGTCATCTTCATGTTTTCAGGACAAGGGGCACAATACGTAAACATGGCGAGGGAATTATACTTAGTCGAACCGACATTTGCTCAACATGTAGATACTGGCGCCCAAATACTTAAACCGTTGCTCAATCTTGATATCCGCTCCCTAGTGTATCCAACCAAAGAATATACTGAAACTGCACAACTACAACTACAACAAACTGCTTTCACCCAACCAGCTTTATTTATTATTGAGTACGCTCTCGCTCAGTTATTGATGGAATGGGGAGTACGTCCAGAAGCAATGATTGGTCACAGTATTGGGGAATATGTAGCAGCAACCATTGCAGGTGTATTTTCTTTAGAAGATGCTTTAACGATTGTGGCAACAAGAGGGAAACTGATGCAACAGTTGCCCGCAGGTAGTATGCTTGCTATTCCACTTCCACATCAAGAAGCGCAATCGCTTTTAAATGTAGATTTATATAAAACTTCTCTACAAATAGCTGCAATTAATAGCCCTTCCTCATGCGTTGTTTCTGGGACAAATGAAGCAATTACAGCGCTACAAAACCAATTGTCTTCCCAAGGGATTGAATGCAGATTGCTCCATACATCTCATGCGTTTCATTCCCAGATGATGGAGCCAATCTTGGAAGAGTTTGTGCAAGCTGTCAAAAAAGTTAAACTGAATCCACCGCGCGTTCGCTTCGTTTCCAATGTAACTGGCACCTTTATTACGGATGAACAAGCTACAGACCCTGACTATTGGGGTCAACATTTGCGATACTGTGTGAGGTTTTCAGATGGTATATCGCAACTTTTAGAGCAGTTTGAAGGTGTTTTTCTAGAGGTGGGGCCAGGACGAACGTTAAGCACATTAACAAAACAGCATTTAGATACAAATGCAAAACAACAAGTGCTGACTTCGTTACGTCATGTAAACGACCAACAATCAGACGTTAGCTTTTTGTTACAGACATTAGGCCAATTGTGGCTTAGGAGTGTAGATATAGATTGGTCAGGATTTTACGCCCATGAGCGGCGCCGTCGTCTGCCTTTGCCTACATATCCTTTTGAACGACAACGATATTGGATTGACGCGAAATCTCCATCACCTTCTTTAATTAGTAAGCCAGCAATATTAGATAATAAACAAGATATTACTGACTGGTTTTATGTTCCTTCATGGAAACGCTCTTTACTGCCTCCATCTTCTTCCCAAGTAGAATCTCCACAAGAGCAATGGCTGTTTTTTGTTGATGAGTGTGGTATTGGTGACAAATTAATTCATGCTTTGAATCAAGGTAAAAATGCCATTGTGGTTAAGCAGGGAGAGCGGTTTAGTAAACTAAGTGAGGGTATTTATACAATTAATCCATGCTTACGCGAAGATTATAATGCTTTGTTCCAAGAACTTACGTCATTGGGGAAAACTCCTCAAAACATTGTTTATTTATGGAGTGTGAGTAATTTTGGCAAGATTCAAACAGGAAATTATTTAGAGTTTAACAGTTTGCTGTTTTTGACGCAGAGTCTTAGTAAGTTTAAAATTAGCGAGAGCTTACAACTTTGGGTTGTATCAAATCAGATTCAAGAGGTCAATGGTAATGAAAGTCTAGACCCAGAAAAAGCAACTGTGTTAGGTTTATGTAAAGTAATTCCTCAAGAGTACCCTAATATAACTTGTCGAAGTGTTGATATTGATTTAACTAACCACAGAGACACAGAGAGCGCAGAGAGGGGAGAAGAGTATAGGAGTAATATTGTTAACAACCTTTTATGTGAGTTCACAGCTTTGTCGTCTGACTTGATTGTTGCTTATCGAGATTGCTACCGTTGGGTACAAACATTTGAGCCAGTTCGTTTAGAGTCAGTAGTTGAAGAAAAAATACTGCCCAGAAAACAAGGTGTTTACTTATTTCCTGGAGGGTTAGAAGGTATTGAAGTTGTGCTGGCAGAATATTTAGCAAAAATACAAGCAAAACTGATATTTATCGAGGATTTAATTTTCCCAGAAAAGGATAGTTTTTCTCAATGGCTTGATTACACTCAAGAAGATGAAGTGAGCGGTAAAATCCAAAAAATACTAGCGTTAGAAAAATTAGGCGCCGAAGTTCTGGTAATTCGTGCAGATACAACTAATTATGAACAAATGTATCAAAGCCTTAGTGTTGAAAATATTGGTCAAATTAACGGGGTTATTTATTCAACTGGAATCAAGCGTGAAAATATAGTTTACTCTATTCCAGAAATTGCTAAAATCGAATCAGAAAAGTTATTTTACCGTCAACTTACCAAGATTACTGTTTTAGAAAAAGTCTTGGAGAATATCAAGTTAGATTTTTGTGTAGTTTTTTCTTCTTTGTCTTCCACTTTAGGAGGATTTGGGTTAAGTTTATATTCAGGGGTAAATAATTTCATAGATGTTTTTACTAACCGACACAACCGAACTCATTCTCTACCGTGGTATACTATAAATTGGGATAAGTTACAACTGCACACTAGCCAAGAACAAAATATACTTGAACACTCACCTGGAGTAGAATTAGCCATTATTCCAACAGAAATTATAGAAGCATTTAAACGAATACTGTGTTTAGAAAAAGGGACTCAAATTCTTGTTTCTACAGTAGATATCAATACCAGGATTAATCAAAAATTCAACCTCACTTCTCTAGCAAATTCCAAATCCTCCAATCAATTCGATTTATCCGCACGCTACTCCAGACCTAATGTCAGTAATTCTTATGTGGCTCCAACAAATGAGTTGGAGAAACAAATTACGGAAATATGGCAAGAGGTATTAGGAATTGCAGAAGTTGGTATTTATGATAATTTCTATGAATTAGGAGGTGACTCACTCATTGCAACTCAATTAGTTTCTCGCTTGCGAGCAAGATTTCCAGTAGATTTGCCTTTACGTGACCTTTTGTTACAAGCAATGATACCAACCAAGCAGGCAGAAATGATTGAGCAACTCATGTTAGAAAAAATTGAAGAGTTATCCGACGAAGAGGCAGAAGCTTTTTTAGCGAATAATGTAGTAGTTTAATCTTAAACATCTATTTAAAACAAGGAAAAACAGTTTATGCTAACAATCACCAATCCTCCCAACTATGAGTCCATTGCTCGGTTACAGAACGAATTTAAGAATACAGGTGAACATTTAGTAGAAGGTATAATACCTGCTTTAGAGCAAATAGTGTTATCACGTCTCCCAGCCGGCGCGCGTATACTTGACCTTGGTTGTGGTTGCGGGTATTTAGCGCAGCAGCTTAACATTAGAGGATATCAAGCAACTGGAATCGATGCTTCTCAAGGACTGCTCGACTACGCTCGAAAAAACGCACCTGAAAGTGAATTTATCCTTAGTGATATACGTAATTTTAACTTACCACCCACCTTTGACGCGGTTTTGTCGAACGATGTTCTACTTTTCATCCTAAATAACGAAGATTTGACAGCCGTCTTCCGAAACGTTTACGCTGCAATGCGAGATAATGGTCTCTTCGTATTTACCATACCATTGACAGATTGGCTACATGAAGCTGCTCAAAACAAAACTTTCAATCATGTTTATGTAAATGACGAATGTTCCTTGATTGAATTATTCTACTATAAACCGGAAGAAAGGATGTGGGAAATCCAAGTTACCGGATTTGAAATAGTAGAAAACAGTTGGAAGCGTTTAGATACTACCTGGTTAAGAAAAGACCACTTTTTAGCAGAAGTTCAGTCAAGTCTAGAAAAAGTAGGCTTTACAGATATTAATTATTACAATACCAAGGACTTTGGAGGTAGCGAAGAAGCTGGTATGGCTTGCTTCGTTTGTCGAAAACCATAGCTCTCCAGGTGGCTTATGCCACCCTACTAGATTTTTATGAATTATTAATTACATACAGCTCATGAATAAACAAAACTCTAATTTATCACCCGCTAAAAAAGCACTTTTAGAAAAATGGAAGAGAGGAAAGTTTCAAACCGACACTATTCCCAAACGTCAAATCTCTAACACTATTCCCTTATCTTTCTCCCAACAAAGACTATGGTTCATTGACCAACTTTACCACGGAAGTTCCTTCTACAATATTCCAATAGCTTTTCATATACAAGGAAAGCTAAACATCACAGCACTCAAGCAAAGCTTGAATGAAGTCCTTAACCGTCACGAAGTTTGGCGTACAAATTTCAAGCATGTAAACGGAGAGCCAGTACAGGAGATTGTAACTCAACTAACTATAAACTTACCTATTATCAACCTTGACCATTTGTCTGGTAAAGATTGGCAACCGAATATTAAACAAATTGCAGCAGAAGAAGCGAAAAAACCTTTCAATCTAGCTTCATCTCCTCTAGTCAGGGCAACTTTACTACGTTTAAGCGAAGAAGAACATGTTTTTCTTTTGACCATGCACCATATTATCACCGATGGATGGTCTTGTGGTGTGTTCCTGCAAGAGTTGTCAACATTATATGCAGCATTTTCCACTAATCAACCTGCTCCCTTGCCTGAACTCCCTATCCAGTATGGAGATTTTGCAGTATGGCAACGCGCGCGCTTGCAAGGAGAATTTTTAGCAACCCAATTAAATTATTGGAAACAACAACTAAAGGGTGAGCTACCTGTACTACAGTTACCTACAGACCGTCCGCGACCTGCTGTGACTACTTTTACTGGCGCCAAGCAATACTTTGCATTATCAAAAGCCTTAACTGATGCGCTGAGAAAATTAAGCCAGCGAGAAGATGCGACTTTATTTATGAGCTTGCTGGCAGCATTTAATATATTACTATATCGCTATACAGACCAAGAAGACATCTTGATTGGTTCTCCAATTGCCAACCGAAACCGAACCGAGTTAGAAGGGATGCTTGGTTTGTTTGTTAATACTTTAGTGCTACGTAACAATCTTAGTGGCAATCCTAACTTCCGCGAACTGCTACATCGAGTACGTGAGGTAACTCTCGATGCTTATGCACATCAGGATTTACCTTTCGAGATGCTTGTAGAAGAATTGCAACCCGAACGAGACTTAAGCCGAAACCCACTTTATGAAGTTATGTTTGTGCTGCAAAACAGCCCTATGTCTGTGCAGTCCGTTTCTGATTTAACCTTGCGTACTTTAGAGTTTGATAGCGGAACAGCTCAATTAGATATTTTTCTGTCGTTATCTGAATCTCAAGAGGGATTAACAGGATGCCTGGAGTACAATACAGATATTTTTGATTCGGTAACAATTACCAGATTTATCAATAATTTTCAGACTTTGTTGGAAAATATTGTTGCAAATCCAGAGCAGCGCATTAATAAATTAGCCTTACTAACTGCTTCTGAGCGAGAAGAACTATTATTTAAATTTAATCGACAAAATGCATATCCTCAAGATGCACTCCATAAATTATTTGAGCAGCAAGTCGAACGAACCCCTGACCGAAGAGCATTAATTAGTCAGTCTGAGGAACTGACTTATCGCCAACTTAACCAATTAGCTAATCAGCTTGCACATTATTTACAAAAACAGGGTGTAACAACAGAAACTCTGGTTGCTATATGTCTAGAACGCGACCTAGACATGGTGGTGGCAATTTTAGCAATCCTCAAAGCTGGTGGTACATACATTCCCCTTGACCCAAGTTATCCAGTTGAGCGTTTAAGCTTTATGCTCTCTGATTCTCAAGCGTCGCTATTAATTACCCAACAGGAGATATTAGAGAAACTGCCATTACCTTCAGCTAAAACCGTTTGCTTGGATATCCACAAGGACGAAATTGTCCAAGAAAGTCAAGAAAACCTGATTGGTGCCTCAAAAGCTGATAATCTCGCTTATATCATCTATACTTCTGGCTCAACTGGAACTCCTAAAGGTGTTCTTGGCACTCATCAGGGTACAGTCAATGGTTTACACTGGTTGTGGAAAACTTATCCATTTACCCCAGGAGAAGTTTGTTGCCAAAAAACAGCTATTAGCTTTGTAGATTCTGTGTGGGAGATTTTCGCTCCTTTACTTCAGGGTATTCCTACTGTAATTATTCCAAATGCAATTGTACTAGACCCACAGCTATTTATAGAAGCTTTAGCGCATTATAAAGTTACCCGTATTATACTTGTACCCTCACTATTGCGCTTACTTCTTGATAATTACGGTTTTCTGAAGAGGAAGCTATCGCAGCTAAAACTCTGGATAACTAGCGGGGAAGCACTCTCTGTTAAATTAGCTCAAACTTTTCGACAATTAATACCCTCAGCAAAACTAATCAACCTTTACGGTTCTTCGGAAGTTTCCGCTAATGCCACCTACTACGACACTAGTTTATTATCAGACCAGGCAAACAGTGTCCCTATTGGTCGTCCCATTGATAATACTCAGGTATATGTATTGAATCGCAATTTAGAACCAACACCTGTAGGAGTTGTCGGTGAACTTTATATTGGTGGTGACGGATTGGCAAGGGGTTATTTACATCGTCCCGAATTAACTCAAGAAAGATTTATCGATAATCCTTTTGTTCCAGAAACAAAACTTTACAAAACAGGCGACTTAGCGCGTTATCTTAATGATGGTAATCTTGAGTATCTAGGGCGCCATGATGAGCAAGTTAAAATCAGAGGCTTTCGAGTCGAATTGGGTGAAATTGCAACTGTTATTGCACAACATCCAGATGTACAAGACTCTGTTGTCATTGCCAACAACGATGCTCAAGAAAATCAGCATTTAATTGCCTATGTTGTAACTCTAAAGGACATAGCTGCACAACTGTTGCCGTATTTGCAGCAGAAATTGCCTAATTACATGTTACCATCTGCCTTTGTGCGATTAGATGCGCTGCCACTTACACCTAGTGGCAAAGTAGACAAGCGCGCCCTTCATGTCAATTCGGTTACTCGACCAAATAGTACTACATCCTTCGTCGCTCCTCGTAATTTTACTGAATTATCATTAACAAAACTTTGGGAAAATCTCTTAAATACAAGTCCTATTGGGGTAACAGATAACTTCTTTGATTTAGGTGGTCACTCATTTTTAGCTGTACGTTTAGTAGCTCAAATTCAGGACAGATTTGGACATAACCTTACCTTATCTACTCTTTTTGAAAACCCAACAATTGAAAAACTAGCGACCATTGTTAGTCAACCATTCCGTGAAAGTTCTAATTCTGCTTTGGTAGCAATTAACTCTTCAGGTGACAAGATACCTTTCTTCTGTATACATGGTGCGGGTGGGGGTGTTAATAACTACTTTAAATTGTCCAGAAGGCTTGGTGAAGATTATCCATTTTATGCGTTGGAACATATTTCTAAGGAAGAAGAACCTAGAATTAGTTCAGTAGAAGAGACGGCAACTCGCTACGTCAAAGAAATTTGTAAAGTTCAACCAAATGGCCCTTATCTTTTAGGTGGTCATTGTTACGGTGGTGTACTTGCCTTTGAAATAGCGCAGCAATTGCAAAAGCAGGGTCAAACAGTAGGTTTATTAGTCGTTATCGATGCCATACTACCAGAAACACGCATTGAATCTACCTCATATGATGATGCAAAATTCTTACTCCGCATGGCGGAATCGATAAAAACCAGTAATAATATAGATTTTTCAATACCTTTTGAGGAACTTCGAGATTTGCCTCTCAATGAGCAATTTCATTTGGTAAACAAAAAAGCCAATTTCATCTTTAGTGATACAGAGATTAAAGATTTTCTCCGTTATTACAAACTTTTCAAAGTTCATGTCCAAGCCATGCGAGATTATGTCCCACAGATTTATCCGCAGCAAATAACTCTTTTTAAAGCTAATGAGGAAATAACTCATGACTTTGAAAGTTCAGAATTTCATACAGATGACCCCTTACTAGGTTGGGGTAAATGTTCCAACCAACCTATACAGGTAGTCGAAGTTCCAGGTGACCATTTCTCAATTTTTGTTGAACCTCATATTCAAGAATTAGCTACACAATTAAGAATTTGTATCGACAATGCCATATATAATGTATGAAGGATGGGAGTAAAGAATACTGATGAAACTACCTCCAGGCCCAAAAACTCCTTCTTGGTTGCTAAGTATGCAATTTGAGGCTGACCCCTTTGGCTATATGGATGCTATTTCACAACGTTATGGTGATATTGTCACTATAATGTCTGGTTCTACACCATTAGTTTACGTCAGCAACCCTTTAGGAATAAAAGAGATTTTTGCAAATACAAAGGAAATTACAGCTAGGGGTGAATTAAACCAAAATTTTGCTTTAATGACAGGAAGTCAAGGAGTTCTTCAACTTGATGGCTTAGTTCACAAAAATAGACGTAAGCTCCTCATGCAGCCTTTTCATGGAGCGAGGATGCAAGCTTGTGGGCGCCGCATCTGCGAACTCACAGAAAAGATTATGGGTAAGACAGTCGGAAAATCTTTCGTTACATACCCGACTATTGAAGATATCACCTTACGAGTTGGGATAGAGGTGGTAATGGGTCTATATGAAGGAGAGTGCTATGAAAAAATTAAGCATTTATTTGCGTCTGTGCTTAAACTTAATCTACAATCTCCCATAGGGAAAATTCTTAGAAATATTCTTGGACAACGGGACTTAGGTCGATGGAGTCCACAAGGGTATCGTGTTTACCTTCGGCGAGAACTTTTTCAATTATTATGCGCTGAGATTGAACAACGGCGCAAGCAAGCAGATTGTTCACGCACTGACATGCTTTGTGATCTAATATTTGCTCATGATGAAACAGGTGAACTATTAAGTAATGAAGAGGTACGCGACCTGTTATTATCCCCTATATTTGCAGCAGGTGATGCTTCAGGAACTGCGATTACTTGGTCACTTTACTGGATTCACCGTTTACCAGCTGTACGTGAGCGACTGCTTGAGGAACTCGACGGTCTTGGTGAAAACCCAGACCCCATGAGCATTGTCGCACTACCCTACCTCAATGCTGTTTGTAACGAAGTTTTGCGAATTTATCCAACTCAGTTGTTTGCATTTCCTAGATTGGTAGAATCTCCAGTTAACTTAATGGGATATGAATTGAGTCCAGGTACAATACTTATTAGTAATATTTATTCGACGCATCAGCGTAAAGATTTATACCCACAACCAAAAGAATTTAAGCCAGAGCGCTTTTTAGAAAAACAATTCTCTCCCTACGAATTTCTTCCTTTTGGTGGTGGTTCTCGCGTGTGTATCGGCGCCACTTTTGCCCTATTTGAAATGAAACTTATATTAGCAACCATTCTTTCACGATATCAATTAGAGTTAGCCACTAGGCGCCCAGAGCGTCCCAAATTTGGAGGTTTAATTTGTTACCCAAAGAGCGGCGTGAAGATGGTTATGCATGGTCGGCGCCAACCTCAAGGACAGTCACTTGTTTCTAGCTTAATTTAGCTTAAAGAATTGATTTTTGATTATTATTTCATTTGGAGAAAGTAAGTATGATTAAAAGTAATAAAGGCGCCGTTTTTATCACGGGGACATCTACAGGTCTGGGCCGAGCAACTGCTCTTTTACTGGACAAACAAGGGTATCGCGTTTTTGCAGGAGTCCGTACAGAGGAAGATGCTGAGTCCCTAAAACAAGCTGCATCTGGTAATTTAACACCTATTATTATGGACATTACAAAAGCAGATCAAATTAAATCTGCCTCAGAATTTGTCTCACTGGCAGTTGACGATGAAGGATTATTCGCATTAATAAATAATGCAGTTACAGCAGTGGATGGACCATTAGAATGTGTTCCGATAGATGACATAAAATGGAATTTTGAAGTAAATGTTATCAGTCAAATTGCCGTTACACAAGCATTCTTACCAATGATACGAAAAGCCAAAGGTCGAATCATCAATATCAGTGCTATTTGCGGCAGATTAGCTTTACCATACAGAGGACTTTTATCTGCTTCAAAATTTGCGCTTGAGGCAATTACAGATTCTTTACGAATGGAATTACGTTCTAGCGGAATTGAGGTTCTTTCTATTTTACCAGGGGGAATTGTTACCCCAGAACAAGCTGATAAAGTAGAAGCAGGCTACCAGAAAACATTAGCTAACATGTCACCCGAAGCGCAAGCTATATATGGTAAGAATTACAGAATATATATGCAAGGAGCAGTAAAGGGAAATCGCAATACAGGTTTACCGCTTGAAAAAGTGACAGGAGTAATATTAGAGGCTTTGGAAGCTCGCAAACCCAAGAGGCAGTATTTTGTCGCACAATCATCATGGCAACTTCGGCTGAATGCTTTATATAAAAGATTGCTGCCATATCAGTATTTTTATGACACTTTTTATTTTGATAATCTGCGAAAAGGAATGGGATTAGATTAACAATTAACAGAATTTGAGCAAAGTAAACTGGCGCCAAACTTGGATGCAGTCTAACTGGACTGGGCATAAGCTGATATTGGTTTTGCAACTCCAGATAGTAGTACAACAGGCGCCTATGAAGCCTGAATAGAAGCTTGTAGAGAATTTATAACCGCATTGAACTCAGCAAAAAAAATGGAATTACAAGCAGTAAAGCAATATCGCGTTAGCCGTTTGGTTAAGGTTGAGTAAACAAATGACTTCACAAAAACAATCTCAAATTACAAAGGAAATCCTTCAAGATAATTTGATTAAATTAATGTTCAAGCTATCAATACCCAGTATTTTGGGAGTATTAATGCTTAGTTTAAATACTTTTATAGATGCTTTATTTGCAGGAAGATTCATTGGCGAAAATGCTTTAGCTGGTATCTCACTTGCAATGCCACTTATAAATATAGTAAATGGATTTGCGGGCTTAATTGGGGTAGGTTCCGCTTCTGTTCTCAGTCGAGCTATTGGGTCTGAAGATATTAAAACTCAGTCCAAAATATTTGGCAACCTCATAATCATGAGTATTATAATTGCATTTTTTATTACAATTCTTGGTTACAATTTTGATAGAGAATTAATTACACTTATGGGAGGAAAAGGTGAAGTTGCTTTAGAAGGGACTAAATATTTTAATATCTATATACTAGGTTCTGTATTTTTAATATTAGGAACAGCTTGTGGTCAAGTTATAAATTCAGAGGGACAAATTAGATTAACTACAATATCTAACTGGACTTTTGTGACTGTTAACATTTTATTGAATTATATATTTATTACTGTATATAATTGGGGCATTCAAGGTATTGCTCTTGCTACAGTTATTGCAATGGTCGTTTCTAGCATTTTGAATTTATCCCATTTTATTTCTGGTAAAAGCTCTATCCCAGTGAATCTTAAAAATGTAGCGTTTGCAATAGATTTACTTCCAGCAATATTGTCAGTGGGAATATCTTCACTATTTCATCCGGTTATGATATTGATTCATGAATTTGTAATATTTAATTTGATTTCTGATTACGGAACAAATAGTGATATTGCGTTCTTCGGAGCAACAATGAAAGTAATTTCATTGGCTTATATTCCAATTATTGGTTTTGCACAAGCATTACAACCTATAATTGGGATGAATTACGGCTCAAAAAATTACATAAGACTCAAAAATGCGTACTTAATTTTTGCAATTGCTGGAATAATTTTATTATTATGTATTTGGTTGCCTTTACAATTATATCCAAAGATATTTTTGAGTCTGATTCTGCCTGGAGTTAATTTTACAGAAGATAATGCAATAAATTTTAGAATCATTATTATATTAACACCACTATGGCATTTAGCATACTGTAGTAATACTCTTTTTCTATCTATTGGCAAAGCTAAAATTGTTGTGTTCGCATTATTTTTAAGAAGTATAGTATTGAATGTGCCAATGATCATATTATTTTCAAACATTTTTGGTTTAAGAGGTATATATATTGGCTTCAATTTGGGAGATTTTTTATTTATGATAATAGCTTTTGTTTTAACATTTCGAGAGTTCATATCTTTATCTAAACTTAATTATTTATAAATGTTTATGTAGTTTACAAAAGCAAGAAAATAGTTTACATGTGTTTGTGATTTCGATGTATAATCGTATTATGATCTGAAAATAAAATGTTTTGTAATTAGGTGACAATATGGCAATAATGGGAAAGTATTGCAAAGCATACTTAATAAAAACTCTACGTCAATTTGACGAATGGACTGAAAATTCAGAAAATGCAAAGGCAGAAAAGCAGCAAATGGATGGTAAGGAAGTTGAAGTAAAAAGGGTATTAACTGATGATAATTTTTTATATTTGCAAGACAACTATGTAGTTACAGATGGAATTTTCAAGGATGAGAATATCATATTTGATAATGTGACACCAGAATGGAAAGAGTTCTGCCAAAAGAACTTGGGTTTCGAGATTTCTATTTATGAAGCGGGAGCAAGTACAAGCATCTGAAAGTCAAAATAAAAGAATTCTTAGTTTGGAGATACGTCCATGAACGAGTTAGTACAAAGATTGTCAGAAGGGGAACATCCAGTTGAAGCAAGCTTGCGGTCTGAAAAAACAGCTACAGCACTCAAAGAAAGCATCGACCGAGGATATGTACATATCAAATTTACAAATACTAAAGGTGGTACTGATTTAGGTGTTAAACTCGACCCAAAAGCATCTAATTTTAATGAAGCTGACTTTGAGCATCAAACAGGGAAAGTTCATTTGGTTGGTAACTTGACACTAAACTATGTCAAAGTTAGATGTATTGCAGATATTGACCTGGTGACTCTAAACGGTAAAGGACATTTAGAACCAGTGGAAGCATAAGATTTGTCCCAGTTATTAATGAAGTGCAAAGCATGACTAGTTAAATATAAAGAGGTCAATTATGTATCAAGATGACAAAGAAGACACAACAATTTACAAAGTGGTAGTTAATCACGAAGAACAATATTCTATTTGGCCATCAGAGCGCGAAAATCCTCTTGGTTGGAAAGATGCTGGAAAAAATGGACTCAAACAAGAATGTTTAGATTACATCAAAGAAGTCTGGACTGATATGAGACCGCTCAGTTTCCGAAAAAAAATGGAGGAAACAGCATCTAACATTTAGTACACCTCACCACAAAGAGTAACAGTAAGTGTCTATTTTACAATTTTGTATTATTTAATGGAGAGTTTTCATGGTGACATCCTCTATTTCTCAACAACGGGTGTGGTTTATTACTGGTACCTCAAGCGGTCTTGGTCGAGCTTTAGCAGAAGCTGTGCTAGAAAAGGGTGAAGCAGTAGTTTTAACAGCACGAAATCCACAGAAAGTTGAAGATTTAGCTTCAAAATTTCCAGGTCGTGCCATCGCAGTACAACTTGATGTCACAAAACCGGAAGAGGTAAGCAAAGCAGTAAAACAGGCAATTACTTACTTTGGACGTATTGATGTACTTGTTAACAATGCCGGGGTTTCCACTATTGGGACAATTGAGGAAGTCAGCGACTCTGAAGTTCGGCGCCTATTTGAAACAAACTTTTTTGGCGTTTTAGAAATGCTACGGGCAGTATTACCTCATATGCGACAGCAACGCAGTGGACACATCCTTAATGTTTCATCAGTAGGTTGCTTTAGCACTGCTAACGCCTGGGGATTCTACAACAGTAGCAAACTTGCAGTAGAGGGAATTTCTGGTACATTGGCAAGTGAAGTTGCCCCACTGGGTATTAAGGTTACAATTGTTGAACCTGGTGCTTTCCGTACAGATTTTATCAAACGTTCTGTTGTCGTAATTGATACTCAAATCGAGGATTATAAAGCATCAATTGGAAATATACGCCAGAATATGTGGAATCACGATTTAAAAGCATTTGGGGACCCAAGGAAAGCGGCTCTAGCAATGATTAAAGCTGTTGATAGCGATAACCCACCAATCAGATTGGCACTGGGAGCAGATACAGTAGAAACTATTAATGGCGCATTACAGTTTATCAAAGCAGAACTAGATACTTGGAAGGAAGTCTCTGTAAATACTGCTTTTGACGAAGCGGTAGCAGATAAAACTCAAGTTGCGACTTTAGCTTAAACTGTAGCCAAAAAGTTGAACCAACAATCTCCGTGGCGTGCATCTCCCGGAGAGTGCAAATGCTAAAATCAGCACCTTGTGAGTTATAACCATCTTATATTTGGCTCTGCAAACCCAGATATTGGTAGAGGTCATCCAAAATAGCGTTTGCTGCTAAAATATTTCCCAACCACCAATAGCCCGAATCAACTGTATACACCCTTTTACTTTGAACTACATTTAGTTTCTGCCACAATGGGCTTTTCTGATACCGTCTAAAGTTATCTTCGGCGCCTGGGTCGAGCATGACAAATAAAGTATTTGCATCCAGTAAGTCTATACGTTCTAAACTAATTAGTACATATGATGTATCTGAATTAGTAGTTAATTGAAGTTGTTGAGATGGCGCCTCAAGTCCGACTTCCTGCAAAATTCCTCCAGAGAACGAAAGTATCGTGTCAAACTGTGGTGGGTTTTGTGGACTTGCGTAGAAGCGACTGACAGAAACCTCTAATCTCCCAAGTTTACGCTCTATAGCCTTTCGGAGTATTTTTACCCGTTGTTGATAATTTGCGATTGCGCTTTCGGCTTCCTTATTGCTACCTAGAATAGAAGCTACTTCTCGTAAAGAATCTTTCCAAGTACCTTTTACGTATTTAAAGTTAGCTTTAACTGTGGGAGCTATTTGAGAAAACAACTCATAAGAGGACGAGTTCATAAAAAACCCTACAATCAAATCTGGATGTAACTGCACCATCCTTTCCATGTTGATTTGGGAAATCTTTCCTAAAGAAGCTACGCCCTCTACCCTCCCGCTTAAATGTCTTCCTCTGCTACCTACAATATTTGGTTCTGCTGTTGCAATTGGCTTCAAGCCTAGCCCCAACAATACTTCTAGGGCAAATGGATCTGTAGCAATGACACGTTGTGGTTGCAGCGGAACGCAGGTTTTTCCAAGTTGATGTACTACCATTCGACAATTAGAAGTTGCTAACTGTGGCTTTGAAGTATCTACTTTTTGAGTAACCTGAGTGTAGCAAGCTGTAATCAAGAAGAAGGAGAGGGCTAATAGTAGAAATAGTTTTAGATAACGATACATCGAGTTTTTCATCAGATGTTAGCAGACTTTAACATAAAATGTAAAACGTTAAAACTGCCACGAAACAGAACCTACTACGGTTAATGGGTCGCCTCGAAAAACGCGCAAGGCATTTTGAGCAGTTTCAATATAGTCAACATCAAACAAGTTTCGGATGTTGAGAGCAACTCGAAAACTGTCTCGCTCATAAAAAAGTGCAGCATCAGTCCGGAGATAACTAGGTATGGTGAAAGTATTTGCCAAATTTCCTTGACGTTCTCCAATGTAAAATAATCCTAGACCAAATCCTAAGCCTTGTAAGTTACCCTTCTGAATTCGGTATGTTGTCCATAAACTAAAGGCATTTTCTGGAGCATTATTTAAGCGGTTGCCTTCTTCAAAAGTATTATCTTTGGTAATGCGAGCATTGTTATAGGCATAACCAGTAGTAATATTCCATCCAGGCAAAATTTCGCCTACTAGATTTAGTTCAACACCCTGACTATTTTGCTCACCTGTTTGGATGTTAAAGCTAGGATTGTCTTCGTCTTCAGTTACTACATTGGAGCGGGTTAAGTCGTAAAGAGCAAGGTTTGCAGAAAATCGATCATTAAAATCGGCTTTAACTCCAATTTCGTATTGAGTTCCGCGCTGTGGCTCAAAAATACTATTATTGAAAGTTCTACCAATTTCTTGTTGAAAAGAACGGCTATAGCTACTGTAAAGAGAAATATTTGGAACAGGTTTATAGACAATACCAACACGAGGACTAAAAGCTTCATTTTGCTGAAAACTTGTAGTTGAATTAATAAAATCCTCATTTTTTACATTTACAATATCAAAGCGCCCACCTAAAACAAGGATTAAATTATCTGAAAAACTAATTTGGTCTTGGATATAAAATCCTAACCCATCTTTTGTCTCTTTGTCGTCAAGTATGCCATCAGGTGGATTAAGCGTAGCATTTCCATATTCTGGATTAAATAAATCGATTGAACTTAAAGTTCCGAACGATGCATTATTACTAATTTGTTCATCTCTAAAAAATTCAATTCCTGCCACAAGCTTGTGCTTAATACTACCTGTTTTGAAGTTACCAACAGTATAGGTATCTAATGTGTAAGCATTATTATCAAAGCCCCCCCTAGCATCAAAGTATTCTCTTTCTAACGTGCGACCATCTGAGTTAAGACTGGAAGGATATATATTAAATCCATTTTCGCGCCGAAATACTGCGCCAAAAGCATTACGTAACTGCCAGTTTTCACTGAATTTGTGTTCAATATTATAGCCAACACGGGAAAGGTCTATATCTCGTCGTCCTTCTAGTGAGGGTTCCCCAATATAGCGATTGCGTGGAATATCTCCATTTGGGTTGGCTAGTACAGTCCCGCGTGCTGGTAGACCAAAATCTTCAGGTTGTTTCAGATTAATATATTCACCTTCAATCGTAAGCTTTGTATTCTCACCAATTTGCCAGCTTATAATAGGTGCGACCAAGTAACGGTCTCGTTTATAAAAGTCAATAAAACTTCCAGTTGTTTCTGCTGCTACATTCAAGCGATAAAGCAAACTTCCTGTCTTATTGATTGGACCTGACAGATCAATAGTTCCTCGATAGAAATCATAATTACCAACTAAAGCTTCTATTCCATAGAAAGGTTGTCTGAGTGGTTGTTTTGTAATAATGTTAACAACACCACCTAAAGAACCTTGACCGTACATTACAGAAGCCGGACCCCGAAGCACCTCAATTTGTTCAACGCTTGCGCTTTCTCCTGTATCACTAGACCCAAGACTATCTCTTAAGCCATTTCTACGTACAAGGTCAGAAGAGGCGGAAAAACCACCAAAACCGCGAATAATGGGAAGATTAAACTGTCTACGGGACGGACTTGCAGGTACGACACCGGGAACATTTCTCAGTGCTTCTATGGTATTCGTTACGCCTTGGTCTTCTATTACCTGTCGCGGTACAACTTGAATCGATTGGGGAATATCACCCAATGGTGTATCCGTTCTTGTTGCAGTCGTCGCATTCGGCGCCCGATACCCATCTTGCTCCCCTGTCACCACCAACTCAATCGGGTCATCCTGCTGTGCTGCTGGTTCTTCTTGCGGCGCCTCAGTTGCAGGCTTTTCAGTAGTTTGCGGCGCCTCTGGTTGTGGTTGTGTCGCGGTTGCCGCACCTGCCACCCCAAAAACCAAACCTGTATCATCATCAAACAACTCAACCGTTGGCTGACTTGCCTCACCAACCACCGTCACCCGCACAGTATTTGCATCAACATTCGTAACTTTTATCTCAGTAATACCTGCAAGTGGTTTTTCTGAACGGAATGTAAAAGCTTCACCTGAAGGTAAACGCAACTGCCCGCCAGAAATATCAGCAACAAAATTATTACCCGTACTACGATTTGTAACTTGCAGTTGCTGCCCTTGAGTAGTCTGTAAAATTATCTCCACACCTTTATCAGTGGGATTTGCCTTGACTCCAGTAATTGGTACAATACCCCCCTGGTTCCCCCCTTCCACAGGCGGGGCGTTCGTGGGGTTAGTTGGTGTCGGCGCCTGCACAAGCATCCGGGCGCTAGTAGCAGGAAATTGAACTTCACTCAGTTGAGAAATATTTTGACTTGCTTCATCAAACTTTGATCCCCGCAGTAAGTTTAGAATTTTACCTTCTTTAAGTCGGTTTTTTATGCTACCAGGAGTTAATACTGAAGATTTGGTGAGCGCTAATTCCTGACCTGTAGCTGCAACCTTTTTATCTAACGTAAATTTTCCTACGGTCGCAGTTGAAGATTTGCCCTGAACATCTTTCCGTACTTCTTCACCTTTAGCGGGAGTGCTGATAAAAACAACAACCGCACCTGTTAGCAGCAGGCTTTGAAACACTTGATCTAACTTCATTAATTTCCTCACACTCAATAAAATTACCTGCTTATACCCAAAGATACAAGAGACTTAACGAAACCAATTATCATTTAATTTAATTGAAATAACTATATTACGAAGTAGCGCAAAACACAAGACAACTAATAATTTATTTCAATTAGCTTGATGCCAAGCAGCAATCTTTTTTACAGCTTGCGTTTATTGGTAACATAGAAAAAAGATTATGGAACAAAAAGTCGGAAGTCGTAGGTCGTCCGTAGTCGCGTAAACTAAAGCTCTGGAAATTTAAACCCCGTTATTCGGAGTTTGCCTGAAGGAAGAAAAGTCGAAACAATAACGGCAATGCAATTTTAGACGGACGACTTCCAACTTCCGACTTCATTTATATACTTAGCCTAAAATTGTTTCAGAGAGCCAAAATAGCTTCACTGATTACAAATTTGTGCAAAATAATACTAGATTAATGTAGCTTCATGCAGAGCTTAAATATCTATAGCTAAAGTAAGCATGTTAAAAAATTATATACATAGTCATCTATCTAAAGATATAGATAAGTGGAGAATAGATAAAGCTGATAATTGATGGTGTTTTGATAATTATTATCAATAGCTTGTATATTTACTAAAGTTGCGAATTATTGTTACTATAATAAATGCTTAATAGTGTATAACCCATAACCACTGCAAAGCTTTCTTACAGTCCAACTGTCAATACTGCTCGGTTAAGAATTTTAATCCCCCCAACCCCCCTTAATAAGGGGGGCTAAAAGCCTTATAAAGTCCCCCGAATTCCGGGGGATTTAGGGGGATTAATTCGAGAAAAACCCTTAACCGAGTAGTATTGGCCTAACTGTAGTAAGTTAACCGAAGCTAAAGTAATACTGCCTCTCTGGAAAAAGATAGAAGAAACTTAAGCGCAAGAGTCTGGCTCATGCTCATATCTCCTAGCATCTGGAAGTAGCCCACAAGGTCGAATGTTACTTAACTTCAGCCAAAGAACTTGAATGTGGGTTAGATTCACCAGGCAAAAGCTAACCAATAAAGTACACGTCAGATTTCGCACAAAGCAACAACGCCACTCTCCGATGGTACTTCAACCGCGCGCTCACGCTCGTCTCCCAATCAACATTCGCGTAGAAATTACTATTCGACCATAAGATACAGAATCAGAAAATAACTAGTTCTTCCTGATCGATTAGATTTCAAGTGTAATAACCATGCCAACTTTGAACTCCTGGGTCACCTGTCCCAAACCAAATCCTCAAGCTTCAATACGTCTGTTCTGTTTCCCCTACGCGGGCGGTAGTTCGCTAATTTTTCGTAATTGGTCAGATAAGTTAGCGCCGAATATTGAAGTTTGTGCTATTGAGCTTCCCGGACGCGGAATCCAGATGAAACTGGCGCCATTTAATCGACTTGAGCCTCTTGTCAAGGCAATTGCTCCCGCTTTACTCTCTTACTTAGACAAACCATTTGCCTTTTTTGGTCATAGTATGGGTGGACTAGTTAGTTTTGAACTTGCCCGCCTACTCCGTAACGAGTATCGCATTAATCCAGCCCATCTTTTTATATCCGGTCGGCGGGCGCCTCAAATACCTGATACAAAACCACCTATTCATGATTTACCAGAACTAGCTTTTAAGGAGGAACTACGGCGCCTCAATGGAACACCTTCTTCTGTGCTGGATAATCCCGAACTCATGCAGTTACTTCTTCCCATGCTGCGAGCGGATTTTGCTGTTTTAGAAACATATATTTACTTTCATGAACACCCACTCGATTGTCCAATCACCGTTTTCGGTGGCTTACAAGACACAGAAGTTAGTCATGATAACCTTTTAGCGTGGCAAGAGCATACAAACGCTTCTTTCTCGTCACAGATGTTTGATGGCGACCACTTTTTCATACACTCAGCCCAAGAACTTTTACTTAAAACCTTAGCTGAATCCCTGAAGGCGCCGACTTGTAAATAGTTATTAATAATACTTAACTGATGAGTAAAGCAGTTGATTCTTGGTTGTCACCACCACTTAACTTCAAATTATCAAGTCAGGAAGTTCATGTTTGGCGTGTTTATATTGATACAGATGATTCCATTACCAAAAAGTTACAGCCACTTTTAAGTACTGATGAACGCTTAAAAGCTGCACGTTTCCGCTTTGAAAAGGACAGTGCAAAATATATTGTTACGCGCGGTACACTTAGGATAATTCTCGGTCGTTACCTTGATAAAAAACCAGAAGAGTTAAAATTTTCATACAATCAGTATGGTAAGCCAGCGCTGCACTCAATTAATACTAATAAACTAATTAGTTTTAATGTATCTCATTCACGCGGACTTGCCTTAATAGCTGTGGCTCAAAATTGGGATGTTGGTGTGGATATTGAGTATGTTCGCACCAATGTAAATTATGAAGAAATTGCTGAAAGATTTTTTTCACCAGCAGAAAAGGTAGTTTGGCGTTTACTACCAACTTCTGTAAAGCAAGAGGCATTTTTTAATTGCTGGACGCGCAAAGAAGCTTATATAAAAGCAAAAGGAATGGGTCTTTCTATTCCTTTAAACGAGTTTGATGTTTCCTTTAAACCCGGAGAGCCAGCAGCTTTACTAAATACTACATGGGATGAGCAAGAAGCTAACCGTTGGTCACTAAAAGAAATTACTCTTGCTCCTGACTATATAGCAGCTTTAGCAGTAGAAGCAAGTAATTATCAGCTTAAATTTTGGCAGTTTAATGGTTTATGTCAGAAGTTTTAATAACCCAAGTTGCGGGTTATCCTCCTCCGCGTGCTTCGCACGCGGAGTCGCTGAAGCAGCAAAGTTGCTAGAAACAAAAACTTGACTGCGTAAACACAAACAATTATACTGTGTACAATTGTGCATATTATGATTGTATGGAGTACGAATGGGATAGTAATAAAGCTCAATCTAATATCCAAAAACATGGAATAGACTTTGCCGACGCAGTTTCTGTATTTGCGGATGATTTTGCTACCACTGTAGTTGATGAGCATCCCGATGAGCAGCGGTTTGTGACGGTAGGAATGGATGCTTTGGGTAGAATTATAGTTGTTGTTTATACGTGGCGGGGTGACAGTTGTATTCGGTTAATATCTGCTCGGAAAGCAACTAAAAGAGAGCGTTTGCTGTATGAATTAGAGGAATAAATCATGGATACTGAGTATGATTTTAGTCAAGGAAAGCGTGGAGCTATTGAACCAACTCCCGAAGGTAAAACGAGGATTACAATTCGGTTAGATGATGATATTTTGACGTGGTTCCGCGAACAAGTCCATCTCGCAGGTGGTGGAAATTACCAGACTTTGATAAATAATGCATTGCGTGAATATGTACAACAGCGTCGCGAACCTTTAGAAGAAATTTTACGGCGAGTTGTGCGCGAAGAATTGAGTCAGATAAATATGCGGGTGTCGGAGTAGGTTTTAATATCAAGGCTGGGCAATAATGCCCGCTCCACAATACCTTTCTCCAAATATACTAGCCATCACTTCGGCGCCAACCTTTGCTATAGTTTATATAGTACTTGTGTATGTTTTTTATATTTTAGCCTCCCCAACCCATGCATTTTTTTGGTCTTAAAATAAAAGGCGCCTATCGATAACAAGTAGCATAAATAATATAGAGACCGTAAATTTACGGTCTCTATATTTTTATTTTTACTTAAGGATTTGGTGCGTGACGCTACAAGTCTTATAACTAGGTTGAAATTCTTTCTCGCACGTCACGCACCCTACTAACTCGCGGAATTTGTGCCCAAAAGTTCTGCAATAGCTTGACGTTCTGCTGGTGTTTGAACTGGGGGGTCTTGACGTGCGTCGGTAATTAACCAGTCTAACTGTGCTTCTTGAACATCGATGGTGGCGCCAGTTTTATCGACACAGTAGCGACCAAACACTAGTTTATCGACTAAGCGAACACCTGGTCCCAAGCGTGACCATTCAAAAATAACGCTATTATCAACGGTGGCGCCACTGCAAATCCAGCAGTTGGGGCCAATCATTGCAGGGCCAATAATTTTGGCGCCGTCTTCAATTTTGGTCATACCACCAATGTAAACTGGGCCTGTAATATCTACTTTGTCCCAGTTAACTGCAACGTTTAACCCAGTATAAATACCAGGCGCTACTTCATGACCTGGAATTTGGACGTTTTTGATTTCTCCTAATAGTACACCGCGAATCGCACGCCAGTAATCGGGTACTTTACCAATGTCAACCCATTCAAAGTCCATTGGTTTGGCGAAAAATGGGGCGCCGATTTCTACTAATTTAGGAAATAACTGTCCACCGATATCATATTCAACCCCAGATGGGATATAATTTAGAATTTCTGGTTCAAAAATATAAATACCCGTGTTAATGTTGGTGCTAAGTGCTTCTTCTACCGAAGGTTTTTCTTGGAAAGCTTTAATGCGACTGTTTTCGTCAGTTACAACTACACCATAACTAGAAACCTCTTCACGAGGAACTGTCTTGGTGATAATAGTCGCGATTGAACCCTTAGAACGGTGCCATTTAACAGCTTCAGTTAAATCTAAGTCAATTAAGGCATCACCGCATAATACAACAAATGTATCATCGAAAAACGGCGAGAAGTCTTGAATACGTTTCATCCCTCCAGCTGAACCAACCGCTTCTCCAATTAAATTACCATCAGCAATTTTACCTTCAAAAGAATAAGCGATTTGCACGCCAAACTTTTGACCGTCCCGGAAGTAACTTTCGATTTCCTCAGCTAAATGGCTAACGTTGACCATAATTTGGTCAAACCCGTGTTGCCGTAATAATTCCAGCAAAAACTCCATAACAGGTTTTTGCAAAATGGGAATCATCGGTTTGGGAGTAGTATAGGTAATAGGACGCACACGTGTACCTTTACCTGCTGCTAGAATCATCGCCTTCATAATGTGTTTTTCCCTCGTTATTCCTCAGCCACAAGCTTGTTTACTTTGATGTTGGTGATACTTAATCATCTGTTTATTTCTACTCTAAGTCATCCTTAAAAGCACGGATAGCGGTACAAAGAGCGCTTTATGTAACCATAAGTGTAAATATGATGACGATTAATGAGGTCATCTATCCAATTTACCCAGATTTTGGTGACTCATGTATCAAAATTTTGGAATGCTTTGGTAGAGACGCGACATGTCGCGTCTCTACACTGCGGCATCCAATGATTTATTTGTACTAACGTCTGTGAGTAATCGAATTTTGACATCAGTGTAAAATTCTTCTTGATATAACTCCACCTTGGACTGGGCAGACAGTAGTAACAATGCCCAAAACACCCCGACTGTCTCGCTGTTCGGTGAATGATGACCTGATAAAGTTTTATTGGGCTGTGCGTGAAGCCAAAGCGCGACAAGTTGTTCTAAATCCATCCACTCCTTGTCTAACGATAGCTCACTTGCCGAATGATATAATAGCTGTTCAAGTTCAAGAGCGACTTCCGTCAAGTTTTCTTGGTGTGCTAAATCCAACGCTTGCCGCATTGTTCGCACGTTATTACCTGTGTTGCGAATGCTTCGAGGCGCCTTGACTTCTCTCTGTAGCTGAACTTTTTTGAGTTGTTCAGCCATTACATGTAGCTGTTCGATAAGTTCTGGAAGTGTAACGCGACGTTTCGATGGAGGCATTGCAGCAGAACGACGACGTAACGCGCGCTCTAATGGTAATCGAGCAGTTCGTAAAAACACGTTTTCTTCGTCTGCAAATTCACCGTCTTCAGGTTCTGGTTCTTCTTCGACCGCTTGCAATTGCGTTAAAGTATTGGCTTTGAATAATACCAACATCGAAGCTGATAGAAATGCTTGTCCTGATGTAGACAAGTCGGTTTCATATCCTCGCGTTGCTACAGTAGCCATTAGTTCGAGAAAACGGTCTATTACATCAATCACCTTCACATCCCAAGGGTCTATGTCCCCGGACTCTGCCTGGTGAATGAGTTGTGTAATTGTCTCTAATAGCTCGGAGGCATCCATTAATTAGTACAAACTATATTTTTTCGTTTTATCTTAATTAGGACTTATGCACAGAAACCTGGTTTCTAACCAAAATCCTCGTTTTTATTACAAATTATCGATCAAGAAACCAGGTTTCTAAGATTGTTGGCGCCGTAAACGCCTTCGTTAACTAACGGTACAAGTATTACATGTTTACAGCCAAAATCTTATAAGAAAAGTTTTTTTCAGGCAAGTATTTTATGATATATTGACATTTAAGTATTTGTTAAATTTTATACTATTATTTTATAAATACTGACTGAACTTTAAGCTTTGTCTAAATACTGGTTAAAATAAGCACAGGTAAAAAAATTACTGATCTTGGAGTTTGCTAGCTTTGAAAGTGTCATATGTGCCCTTAATTGTACCAGCGATAGGGATAGCGACAATAGTTCCGAAAAGTCCAGCGATTTCAAAACCCATTAATATTGCCACAAAAATCCAGAGTGGATTTAAGCCAATAAAATTACCGATTAATCTCGGCGCCAAAAAATTATCCTTAACTTGCTGCATAATAACCGAACTGAGTCCAACTTGAAGTCCAAGACTCCAGTTTTGCAGCAGTACAAGCACTGTGACTAATCCAATTCCTAACGTAGCTCCAATTACAGGAACTAATTGAGAAATACCAATCACAATTGCAAACAACAAAGCAAAAGGCACCTTGAGTACAATAAAAATGGGGATCAGACAAGCAGTCATAAACAAAGCTAGCAAAATTTGACTGAGAAAAAAATAGTGAAAATTGAGTTGTATCGATTTTGTCAGGGGTTCACGGATATTATCGGGTAAAAGACTAGATAAACCAAACCAAACAGTGTCACCATAAAGCAACATGTAAAACGCTAGTACAATAACTAGTATAAAATCTAATATCCATAACACAATCGAAGAAGCAAAACCGACTGCACCAGAAGCTACCTGCTGTACTACATTTTGAATATAAATTTGGATATTGGCATTAATCTGCTTGCTAACAACGGTAAAATCTAGAGGTAAACGCCGTTCCCTGGCTAATTTTTCTAAAAAAAGCAAGTTTGATTGACTCTGAGTCAATAAATTGGGTATTTTGTTCAATAATTGTGTAGCTTGGTCAATTATGACTGGTACTAGTGTTACACCGAGTATCACAAAAACCATCAAAGTAACCAGCAAAACGAGGGTAACAGCTTGCGTGCGGTTCAAATACGCGCGTTCAAAAAACTTGACAAGGTAGTTGAGCAAAAAAGCCAGAATAGCAGCAACACTCAAAATCGTGATAGGGTGCTGGAAAAAATTGAACAACTGTGACAGTATCCAAACATTGAGAGCGATAATAGGACCGCTCAGACCATAAAATAGTAAATTTTTAAATGTTGCTGAACGGCGCATAATAAGGGCGGGTTTACGAAATTTTTTATGATAACTAGGATATAGGTTAACTCGCCCATACAGCTTTGCGCGGAGTTAAGATAATAAGTCAAGCCAAAAGGAGTGCAGTTGATGGATAAAAGCATAGCAGACCTACGCAAAGACTATACCTTACAAGGTCTCCACGAAAACGACGTAGACACCAACCCATTTGTACAGTTTAAACGATGGTTCGACGAAGCGCGCTCTTCCCAACTTCCTGAACCAAATGCAATGACACTTGCCACCACCACACAAGAAGGTCAACCATCAGCACGAATAGTACTATTAAAAGACTTTGACGCACGAGGTTTTGTTTTCTACACAAACTACAACAGCCATAAAGGGCAAGAACTAGCAGAAAATCCCCAAGCAGCACTGGTGTTTTGGTGGGCAGAACTCGAACGTCAAGTAAGAATATGCGGGCATGTCGAGAAAGTATCAGATACAGAGTCAGATACGTATTATTACAGTCGTCCAATATCGAGTCGTCTCGGCGCCTGGGCATCAGAGCAAAGCGAAGTGATAGAAAACCGCGAAGTATTAGAACAGCGTTTTAAAGAATTAGAAAGTAAATATTCAGACTCTTATGTTCCACGTCCCTCACATTGGGGGGGTTTACGAGTTATTCCTTATGAAATTGAATTTTGGCAAGGGCGCCCAAGTCGTTTACATGACCGATTACGATATACTCTTAATGAAGAAGACGGCAGTTGGAAAATTGAACGCTTATCACCGTAATCTTGTAGCACAGGCATCAATCTTGTAGCATAGGCGTCTCGCCTGTGCAGTCATATAGTTATTTATAGGACGGGCAAGGATGCCCATCCCACAAGAGCTTGATTATAATTTTAATTATGAAATTTTATGTAAGTATTCAGTGTTAATACTTAGATATATAGTCAATATTTATGATAAAAATTAAATTAAGATTGTTATTTAATCTACTTGTATAATTGTAGTTACTGTGCTTATGCAGAAAGGTAAAATCGGGATTCAAGTACTTCGTATATTAAAACAACGTGACTTAAAGCAGCGTGAAATTAGTCAACTTCTTGGTATTCCACAACCAGAAGTATCTCATTTAATGAAGGGAGAATTTCAACGCTTTAGTGAGGGAAAACTTCTAACTTTTCTTAAACGACTCGATACGGAAATTACCTTACATCTTCGTCCTCGTCATGGAGACTCACTAAAGAGTGAAACTATAATCTCGCTGTAGAAATTATATGTTAGTACTAAGTCCGATAGCCGTTGAAAATTCATCGGTGAAGAGTTCGTCATAAATACCGTTCTCGTAGCTCAAACATTCTTTATAAATTTGAGATTGTATCATTGGAATTTTTTATATAGAAAAACGATTATTTTTTAATCCTTCCTCAAGTAGAGGATAAGTTTCCTCATCATAATCCGATTCATCTTGCATCCATTCAGAAACAAGCTTGGTATCGGCTCAATAAGTTGGGGTAAATAGTGATTCTCTTTGTTGTTGGATATATT